>VFQT010000283.1_pt1 | contig 78972 bp, 69 predicted proteins | sample 3512381 | NCBI WGS metagenome assembly VFQT01 (sample SAMN10412376, study PRJNA504923) | tailings metagenome | isolation source: Relicate 2 Philex TSF3 active mining site | place: Philippines: Tuba, Benguet | collected 2017-08-29
GCTACCTCGCACTGTCGCTGAAGACGAAGTTCGGTTTCGACGACAGCCTCGACGTCATCGCCGTCCACTTGGTCGGTGGCCTCGTCGGTGCGTTGCTTCTCGGCTTCTTCGCCGACACGAAGGTGAACAGCCTCGGTGCGGACGGCTGGTTCTTCGGTGGCGGCGCAGACCTCCTCGGCAAGCAGGCACTCGCCAGCGTGGCAACCCTCGCCTTCTCCTTCATCGTGACGTACATCGTTGCGGTGATCATCAACAAGACGATCGGTATCCGCGTTTCGACCGAGGACGAGCTCGTCGGTCTCGACCAGAGCCAACATGCAGAAACCGCCTATCAGGCCTGAGAACGAGACGAATAGGATCACATCATGAAGCTCATCACTGCAGTAGTGAAGCCGTTCAAACTCGACGACGTGAAGGACGCCCTCAAATCCGCCGGGGCACAGGGAATCACCGTCTCGGAAGTTCGCGGATTCGGACGCCAAGGCGGACACACCGAGACGTACCGCGGGGCCGAATACAACATCGAGTTCGTGCCGAAGGTACGTATCGAGATCGTCGTCGACGATTCGGTCGTCGACAACGCAATCGAGGCCATTCGAACGGCGGCGAGCACCGGCAAGATCGGTGACGGCAAGATCTGGGTGACCAACGTCGAAAAGATCGTCCGTATCCGTACCGGCGAAACGGGCCCCGACGCGTTGTGACGCGCCCCTGACGTTCGAAGGGCGGCCGCGGGGGTCGCATCACTAGAGTCGGTTCCATGACCATGACCGATTCGGCCCCCGCGGCCACGTCCCGCTGGACTGCCCAGTGGCGCGAGCTTTACAACGAAGTCATCAACACGGGCCTCTGCACCGGCTGTGCCGGATGCGTCGTCACCTGTCCGCACGACGTCATCGGTTACGAACACGTCGAGGGCAAGTACAAACCATTCCACCTGGAAGAATCGCTCGGTCTCGACAACTGCGTCCACGGTTTCGGTGAAGAAGGTGGCTGCACCACCTGCACCCGCGCCTGCCCGCGCTTCCGCCAATGGGAAGAGGCCGCCGACAAGCATCTCTTCGGTCGAGTGCGCAATCCCGACGAGATGGCCGGCGTTTGGCGCCAACTTCTCCTCACCCGCGCCAGCGACACCGTCCAGCACGAAAAGGGCCAGGACGGCGGCTTCGTCACCGCAATGCTGTCGTGGTTGCTCGACAACGACTACATCGAGGGTGCCCTCGTCAGCGGAGTCGAAGACGACGATGCGTGGAAGGCCCGACCCCAACTGGTTCGCACGAAGGAAGAGGTGCTGGCAACCGCCGGCAGTCGCTACACGTACTGCGCCAACCCGCTCGCCCTGCGCGACGCGAAGGATGCGGGTCTGTCGCGCCTCGCGCTCGTCGGCATGGGATGCCAAACCTCTTCCCCGCCGGTGATGTGGGATCGCAAGGCAGGCAAGGTCAGCAAGCCCTTCCTCTTCAACATCGGCCTGTTGTGCTCGAAAACCTTCGACGACGCGATCTTCCCCGAACTTTTCGAGGCCAAGTACGGCCTCAAGAAGCAGGACATGGTGAAGATGAACATCAAGGGTGTCTTCCAGATCTGGATGAAGGACGGCTCGTACCACGAGATCGACCTCAAGGAATGCCACCAGTGGACCCGCACCGGGTGCAAGCACTGCCCCGACTTCGCCGCCGAACACGCCGACATCTCGACGGGCGGTATCGGCAAGGACAACGACTGGACACTCACCATCGTGCGAACCGAAATTGGCGAAGAGGTCATCAACCGCATGATCAAGGACGGGGTCATCGTCGCGCGTCCGGCACAAGAGGACGAAGTCGCGATGAAGTTGTTACGAACGCTGTCGATCGTCAGCCGCCGCCGCTGGCCCGAATGGGCCGACAAGGCACCGTCGGTCGGCGTACCGCCGCCGAAGAAGAAGGCCGAACCCGCACCGGCAGCCGAAGGGGCCGCGCCGGCGAACTAAGTTTCGCCGCATGCCACTTCATCCGCAGGCCAAGTTCATCACCGACTTCGTTGCCGGCCTCGGCAACAAACCGTTCGAAGAAGACACTCCACAGAACGCGCGCGAGTCGCGGGCCGCGATGCAGGCGCCATCGACGGTGCCGATCCACAAGATGATTGACATCGACGCGGGCGGTGTCCCCGCGCGTCTGTACAAACCCAACGACGAACCGAACCTGCCTCTGCTCGTCTATTACCACGGCGGTGGTTGGGTTCTTGGCAGCGTCGAGTCGCACGACAGCGTCTGCCGCGCAATCTGCATGCAGACGCCCTGCGCCGTGCTGTCGGTCGACTACCGGCTCGCGCCCGAGCATCCGTTCCCCGCACCACTGGTCGATTGCGTCAATGCAACGCGCTGGGCCCACCTGAATGCGGCGTCACTCGGCTGTGACCCGAACCGCATCGCAATCGGTGGCGACTCGGCGGGCGGCAACATCGCAGCCGCCATCGCGAACATGCAGGTCATCCCTGCGACCTATCAATTGCTCATCTACCCGGTCACCGATTGCAATCTCGGTCATCCCAGTCACCGGGAAAACAAGGACGGCCCATTCCTCACGCATGCAGGAATGAAGTGGTTCGTGCACCACTACGTCTCCGACAGCGGCACATCCCTCGACGACCCACGCCTGTCACCCCTGTTCGAAACGGATGCAAATCTGGCCGCCGCTCCGCCGACGTGCGTGATCACTGCCGAGTTCGACCCGCTGCGTGACGAGGGTGACGCGTATGCGGCAAAACTTGCGGCGCTCGGCGTGCCCGTCTCACACATTCGGTTTTCGGGCCAGTTCCACGGTTTCGTGTCGCTCGCCGACTTCGTCGACGACGGCAAGGCTGCGTTGTCGATGACGGCGAGTCTGTTGCGCGCGGCATTCAACCCGCCCCAGTTGAGCTAGCGACAGATCGCCTTCGCCCGCGCGAACACCGCGTCGATCATCGGCTCGGTGAGTTTGCCCGTGAACGTGTTCTGTTGACTCGGGTGAAATGAACACAACAACGTGAGGGCACCGGCGGTCGCCTCGACCGCATGGCCAAACTTGGGGCGGGGCTTCACGCCGAAATAGTCGGTTGCCGCCTGATAGGCAAAGTTGCCGAGACACACCACGACGCGCAGTTCGGGCAGCAGCGCGATCTCGCGATCAAGAAACGGCCTGCACCCATCACGTTCGGTGGGTAGTGGCGCATTGCCCGGTGGCGCACATTTGACAGCCGCAGTCACCCACGCACCGCGCAGTTCGAGTCCGTCGTCGCGGTGCGTCGAAGATGCCTGGTTGGCGAATCCTGCCTTGTGCATCGCGCGGTACAGCCAATCACCGCTGCGGTCGCCGGTGAACACCCGACCCGTGCGATTGGCGCCGTGCGCGGCGGGAGCAAGGCCGAGGACGAGCAATCGTGCGGCCGGATCACCGAAACCCGACACACCACGACCCCAGTAAACCTCGTCCCGGAATGCGGCCCGCTTTTCGACCGCCACGCGCTCGCGCCACTCGACGAGTCGCGGACACGCCGTGCACTTGTGAACATCCGTCGCAAGTCGCGCGAGAGAATCCGTTTTTCGCGCGCCCACGTGCACAGAGTAGGCGCGAAGCAAGTATTTTCGGAATCGATGGCGCGCGTCGCGAAACCCAAACACCCTTCAGCCACCACGATTCTGCTCGTGAGGCACGGCCAAACCCCGACAACGGGCCAGTCGTTGCCGGGCCGCGCGAAAGGTCTGCACCTCAGTGACAAGGGTCAGGAACAAGCTGCCGACGTGGCCGAGCGACTGTCGACGTTTCCGAGAATCGACGCCATCTATTCCTCGCCCCTCGAACGCACCCGCGAAACCGCTGCGCCTTTGGCAAAGAAACTGCGCCAGCGCGTCGTCATCGACAAGGGCCTCGTCGAATGCGACTTCGGCGATTGGACGGGCGCGAAACTCACCGACCTCATGAAGAAACCCGAATGGGCAACCGTTCAACGCGCGCCCAGCACGTTCCGGTTCCCGAATGGCGAGTCCTTCACCGAAATGCAGGTGCGCATCACCACCGCTCTCGACTCGATCAGACTCCGACATCCCGGCGGTGTCGTTGTTTGCTTCTCGCACGCCGACCCGATCAAGGCCGCACTCGCCCACGCCATGGGAACACACCTCGACTTGTTCCAACGCATCGTCGTCAGTACCTGCTCCGTGAGCGCGCTCGCCTACGGAGCGACTTCGCCGGTCGTTCTCACCGTCAACTCGACGGGTGGTTCACTCGCGGATCTGCGACCGTCATGACCGTCTACCGCGACTTCGACACGCCCGATGCCTTCACGACCGCCGCCCTCGGCAGGCCGGGCCAGCGCATCTTTCTCATCCAAGTGCGCGGCGAGGGCGACGTCGTCACGCTGAAATGTGAAAAGCAACAAGTGGCGGCGATTGCCCACTTCGTGCGCGAACTCCTCGCCGATCTGCCCGACGGCGATGTTCCACTGCCCGACGCTCTCGACCTCGTTCCCCTCGCCCGCGGTGCGGGCGCATCAGACGGTGCTTTCGACTTTGTGGTTGGGCCGATCGGTGTCGCCTACGACCGTGAACTCGACCGCGTGGTCGTACAACTCGACGAAATGGTGCCACTCGACGAGAACGGGGAACCCGATCCCGACGTCGTCGCCGGTCGCGTGCGCGGCCTCATCACGCGCGGACAGGCGCTCGCCTTTTGCGACCACGCCGACGACGTTGTTGCGGCAGGCCGGCCGAATTGCCGGTGGTGCGGATTTCCGATCGACCCGGACGGACATCCGTGTCCGCGAATGAACTAGTCGACCACGACTATCCCGTGCGCCTTCTTGCCGAGGGCGAAATCGAGGTGGTCGGTCGCATGCCCTGGAGCAGCAACGCGACTTTTCTCGTGAAGGTCGCCGATGATTCGGGCAGCACCCAAGCCATCTACAAACCGCTGCGCGGTGAACGGCCGCTGTGGGACTTCGAGCCCGGCTTGCATCGTCGCGAGGTGGCCGCCTACGAGTTGTCCGAGGCGATGGGTTTCGACCTCGTTCCACCGACCATCCTGCGGAACGGACCCATGGGTGAGGGGTCGTTCCAGTGGTTCATCGAGGCCGACCCGAACGTGCATTACTTCACCATGTTCGAAAACCGCGATGAACTCCACGACCAGCTGAAGACGATGGCCGTCTTCGACATCGTGGCCAACAACACCGACCGCAAGGGGGGCCATGTGCTGGTCGACGCGAACGACCACGTATGGGGAATCGACCACGGCGTGTGTTTCTCTGCCGATTTCAAGTTGCGCACCGTCATCTGGGACTTCGCAACCGAGAATCTCACGCCGCTGCACCGTGAAGCACTCGTACGCATCGTCGACCAAGTGCCTTTGCGCGTCGTAGCCCTCTTGAACGACGAAGAAGTCGAGGCGATCGTCGAGCGCGCCCGGTGGCTGCTGAATGCGGGTGTACTGCCCTACGACCCGTCGGGTCGCAGGGTTCCGTGGCCGCTCGTCTGAGCCGACCTAACCTGCCTCCATGAACAGCGACCTCGATGCGCTCGTCGACCGCGCGGATCTCGACGAAATCATTCGCCGCATCGACGCCATGTGTACGGGTCGCGAGTGGAAACTGCTCGCTTCCTTGCGAGACAAGGCGGCCTCTGCGGTGCGTACGGGCCGCCAGACATGGCCGTGTGCGACGCTCGCCAACTACCGCCTCGCGCTGCACGGTCCCGCCGACATCGCCGCGGATTCGTTGCAGCACCCCACCAGCACCTTCAGCATCGGCCCCCTGACCGAGGTCATCGCCCAGAACCACACGTGGGGCGAACTCGAAGAGCACATTGATGACGCACCTCTGCGCGGCTTCGTCGCCTACGAACGAGCGCTGCGGGGTGAGACGGTGACCGACGACGCGGCATTGCGCGCCGTTCTCGAGATCCCCATCAATCCGGCGCCATGGGAACCGAACTATGAGCCGCCCGTGTACGACGACAACGGAGTGAGCGCCCCGACACCCCAGCTGAACGTTGCACCAACGAACGAGATCGAGTGTTCTCCCGCCGCAACCGACGACGACCCCGACATCGAAGGTGCCGTGCGTGCGGTGTTCGAGGCGTGGACCACGCAGTCGAACGGTCGGGTGTCGTTCGCGGCGGTCTCAGGTGGCATCGACTCGGCTCTCGGTGCGCTCGGTCTGTCGAGCGCGCGCGTGTCTCCTCTCGAGCCGTCGCAAGTGATGGCTCTCGTCGCCTGGGCCGGCGCATCGGGCGGAGCCCACGGACGACGTCGTGGCGGAGCACAGGGCCGTTTCGGCGCGTGGTGGTTGGCAACCGCAATGGCCGATGCCCTCGACGAGTGGCCGCTCCCCCACGGCACGCTGCGAGCCGAGATGGAAGAACTGCAGTGGTTCGCATGGTCCACCGATGAGCCTGCGCTCGGGTGGCAACTTCAAATCGCGGTGTGGGACCCGTTCAACGACATGTCGTGGGCCTTCTCCGCCCGCGACATGTCGTGACGATTTTCGTCAGCGGCCCTTCAGGGCTTCGATCAGCTTCGGCAGAACCTTGTGCACGTCTCCGACGATGCCCAGGTCGGCAATACCGAAGATCGGTGCTTCCTTGTCCTTGTTGACGGCGATGATGTTCTTCGAGCCCTTCATGCCGACCATGTGCTGGGTTGCCCCGGAGATGCCCGCTGCGATGTAGACGCTCGGCTTGACAACCTTGCCGGTCTGGCCAACCTGGTACGAATAAGGAACCCATCCGGCATCGACGATTGCGCGCGAGGCACCGGGGGCACCCTTCAACAACTTGGCGAGCTCCTCGACCATCACGTACTTGTCGGACTCGCCGAGTCCGCGACCGCCCGACACCACGATGTCGGCTTCGTCGAGCTTCGGACCCGTCGTTTCTTCGACGTGAACGGCAGTCACCTTGGCAGCACCCGTGACACCAAGATCGGGTACGGCAACCGCGACGACTTCCGGTGCGCCACCACCCGAGGCTTCGGCAGCGAAGCTTTTCGGGCGGAATGCGACGAGGTAAGGACCCTCACCGGTGAAGGTGGTGGTGACGAGCGTGTTACCGCCGAAGATCGGTGTCGTTGCGCTGACCGCACCGCCATCGACGCTGACGTCGATGCTGTTCGTGAGAACCGTCTTGTCGAGCTTCACCGACAGACGCGACATCACGTCGCGACCTTCGTAGTTCTGCGGGAACAGGACGAGGTCGGGCTTGTCACCGCCGTCGATGACGGCCTTCATCGCCGAAGCGACCGCGACACCGGGAAGCTTGCCCCCGAGATTGCCCGTCGCATACACCTTGGTGGCGCCGTACTCACCGAGTGACGCGGCGACCGATGATGCATCGTCACCGATGAAGACGGCGACGTTCGACGCAAGCGAGCGCGCCTTGGTGAGAAGTTCGAGGGTTGCCGACGTCGGCGCCCCGTTTGCGACCTGCGCGAATACCCAAACGTTGTTCACAGACATGTTGTTGACCTCAGATCACTTTCAGGTTTTCCAGGAATGCAACGATCTTGCCGAACGACTCGCCGTCGTCCTCGATGATCTCGCCTGCTTGACGGGCCTCGGCCTGTGCGACATTCGAGATCTTCTGGCCGGCTCCGGCCCAACCCGCTGGCGACACGCCAAGGTCGGCGGCCGTGACGGTGTCGACCGGCTTGCTCTTCGCAGCCATGATGCCCTTGAAACTGGGGTAACGCGGCTCGACCACACCGGCGGTGACACTGATGAGGGCGGGAAGCGGACACTCGACTTCGTCGTAACCCGATTCGGTTTGACGATCGACCTTCAGGGTTCCGCCTTCGACCGCAACCTTCTTTGCAAAGGTCACCGACGGAAGACCAAGAACTTCTGCCATTTGTTCGGGCACCGTGCCGGTGTACCCGTCGGACGACTCGGTGGCAGCGATCACGAGATCGGCACCGCCCAACTTCTGTACCGCCGCGGCGAGAACTTTTGCAGTGGTCAGCGCGTCACTGCCCTGCAATGCCGGGTCGGAAACGAGCACACCCTTTGCCGCACCCATCGCAAGCGCGGTACGCATGCCCGCGGTTTCGGCGTTCGGTGCCATCGACACGAGGTTCACTTCGCCTCCACCTGCAGCAGCAACGAGCTGCAGTGCCATCTCGACGCCGTAAGCGTCGGAGTCGTCGAGGATGAGCTTGCCGTCACGCTTCAGGGTGTTCGTGGCGCCGTCGAGGGCACCGGGCGTGGCGGGATCCGGAATCTGTTTCACACAGACGATCACGTTCATAAGGACACCATTGTTACCGCTCGGTCGGTCTGCCGCCCAACCGAGATGGCCCACTGATAGCGTTTCAGGACCGTGAGACTGCTCCTGGTCGTCAACTCGTTTGCGTCATCCGTCACAGCACGCAACACCGTCGTTGTCCACCAGCAACTTGCCCGCCGCCACGACGTTCAGGTCGTCGAGACGAACCGCCGCGGCCATGCCACCCGATTTGCCCAGGATGCCGCTCGCCGCGGCCTCGACGCGGTCGTGGCCTTCGGTGGCGATGGCACCCTGAACGAAGTCGCCACCGGCGTGGCCGGCTCGGAGACCGCACTCGCCGTCCTGCCCGGCGGGTCGACGAACGTGTTCGCCCGCACCCTCGGGATGCCGAACGATCCCGCCGCAGCGGTGAAGCAACTCTGCACGGCGCTCGACAACGAAACCATCCGTCCGATCGGCCTCGGAAACTGCAACGGCCGTTACTTCTGCTTCCACACCGGTGTCGGCTACGACGCCGCGGTTGTGCGCCTCGTCGAACGACGTGCGTCGTTGAAGCGTTATCTCGGCCACCCGCTCTTCGTCGGTGCCGCACTGCAAACCTGGGCAATCGGTTACGGCAGAAAGAAGCCGCACTTCAGTGTTCGCATCGGCGAAACGGCTCCGGTCGAGGGCTTCTTCACGATCGTGATGAACACGAACCCGTACACCTTCCTCGGCAAGAAGCCACTGAACCTGTCGCCGCAGACGAACCTCGATGACGGACTCACCGTCGTCACTTTCAGGTCCCTGTCGGCAATCGGTCTCCTCGGATCACTCGGTCGCGCGCTCGTGCGCGGCGGCGTTCACGACAACAAGCATCTCGTCGTCAGCGACAACGTTCAGGCCCTCTCCGTCGACGACGAGCGTCCCTTCCCGTACCAACTTGACGGCGATTATCTGGGGGAAACGACGCAGTTGCGATTCACGCACGTGCCCGAGGCCGTACGTCTCGTCATGCCCGCCTGATCAAGGTCGCAATTGCAACATCGGGCACGTTCGTGCAGATGCCATCGACACCGAACGCGTGAAGCTCGGACATTTTTGCGGGGTCGTCGCAGGTCCACACGTTCACCATCAATCCGCGCTCATGCGCCGCATCGATGAAAAGTTTGGTGACGAGGCCGTACCACGGGTGCACTGCGCGGTGCCCCGCGTCGCGCAGCGAATCGAACGTCGACTCCATGTCGTTCTCGGCGACGCCCGGCGTCAACCACGCGGTTGCGATGTCGGGGGCGACCGATCGGAAGCGATCGATTGTCTCCCGGCGGAATGACGAAACGAGAAATCGCGCCGGTTCACCGCGACGCCGCAGGGCATCGGCAACGGTGGCCGCAATGTCGTCGGTGTCGTCGAAGTCGGCCTCGCCCGGGTCGTTCTTGATCTCGACGTTCACCCACATTCCGTGGCAGGCGTCGAGGGCCTCATCGAGCGATGGAACGTCCGGGGGAAGTTCCATGCCCGTGGTTCGCACGATCACCCGCCCGTCGGCGAGGTGGGGGTCATGGTGCACGACAAGCCGACCGTCGGCACTGCGGCGTACGTCGAGTTCCACGGCATCAGCCCCCATCTCGCCAGCCCGGGCGAATGCGGCGAGGGTGTTTTCACGCTCGGCGCGTGAGGCTCCACGGTGGGCCATGACGGCACATCCGCGACCCGGACCGGGGGGAATGGCCGATATCGGCGCAGGCCCGGAATTTCCGCTCACAAATGTCACCGTAGCCCTTGTCATCCGTCATCCGAGGGCGTAGTTTCACCGACGCCGTGGCGGAGGGGTCTCTGGGCGTTCGCTTCCACGTCACTTGTCAGTAACCGTTGGCGGACCTCCGCCCCGAACCCCCCAGGAGATGAAGTGACCATCCTCGCTTCAAGTCTCGCCCTCGGCGCCGCCGACTACACATGGCGCCAGCAAGCAGTGTGCCGAGACACCGACCCCGAATTGTTCTTCCCGGTCGGCTCCACAGGCCAAGCGCTTCTGCAATTGAGCAAGGCCAAGGAAACCTGCAACCAGTGCACCGTCAAGATCGAGTGCCTGCAATTCGCCATCGATACCAACCAAGACTCGGGCGTCTGGGGCGGAACCTCCGAAGAAGAGCGTCGAGCTCTGCGTCGTCAGATTGCGGCGCGCAACCGCGCGTCACACAACGTCGGCTAGGCCGACAACGGCACGCGCATTTCGATGACCGTGCCGGGCCCGGATGTGCCGTCGACCGCGGTCGGCCTGACTTCGTTGTCGTTGTAATCGTCGGGGGTGGCGCGACGCATTTGGATCGTTCCACCCAGTTCCGTCGTCACGAGGGTGCGCACGATCGACAGTCCCAGACCCGTCGCGTTCGCAATGTCGAAATCGGGGGCGAGCCCCGCTCCGTTGTCGATGACACGGACGCAAAGAACCACCTGATCATCGGCGTCGGTCTCTTGCGACAGATGCACCGAGACACGCCCCTTCCCGCCGAGACCCTCGCGGAAACCGTGGTCCACCGCGTTCTGCAGCAATTCGGTGAGCACCACCGACAGGGGTGTCGCAACCGTCGCCGGCACTCGACCACCATCACCGTGAACGACGAAACTGACGGGGCGATCGGGTGACTGAAGACTGTCCTCGACGAGACGCAGAAGCGGCCGCACGATCTCGATGAAGGTGACATCGTCGCCCGGTTCGCGCGAGAGAGTTTCGTGCACGAGCGCGATCGTGCGGATTCGGCGCACCGATTCGTCGACTGCCGCTTTCGCCTCGGGAGAGTCGAGACGTCGTACTTGCAGGCGCAACAGCGACGAAATCGTCTGGAGGTTGTTCTTCACGCGGTGGTGAATCTCGCGGATCGTTGCATCCTTCGAGAGGATCAAACGGTCGCGGCGGCGCAGTTCCGACACGTCGCGCAACAACAACACCGCGCCGGTGACGCGCCTCGCAGTGCTGTCACATTTCTCGTCGTCATGGATGAGAGGCATGCAACGCGCCAACAACGTGACCTCTGCGGTTTGGTCGAACTCTTCCACGACGGGCTTACCGCGTTCGAACGCCTGACGTACCGCGCTGTCGGTGAAGCCAAGCTCCGACAGGGTTTGACCGACACTGTTCGCGCCGATTCCCACACGGTGCAGGGCCGAAACAGCGTTTGGCGACGCGTAGCGCACCTTTGCATCGTCGTCGATGACGAGCACGCCGTCACCCACACGCGGAGAAATGCTCGAGTCGGCCACGCGGCCGGGAAACGGAAACAGACCTGCACGGATCATCCCGGCGAATCGGCCGAATATCTCGAGATAGGTGCGCTCCAGTTCACCCGGCTGCCGACCTGAACGCGTTGACCACTCGCGGGTAAGCACGGCGATCGGCCCATTCCCGTGGCGCACCGGAATGGCAAGCATCCGTGCCGCACCATCGGTGCCATCGACCGAGATCTCACCCTCCTCGATGTCGCCGCTGCGGTACGACGATTCGATGATGCGACGACGTTCCTCGTCGACGGTCGAACCGACGAAGTCAGCGATGTAGAGGGTCTGGCCGGTGGCAGCGCGCACGTGCGCCGCAACCAACCATTCGTCCGTCTTCGTCGGCAGGTAGAGCAGGAGGTCCGCAAAGCAGAAGTCGGCGAGCATCCCCCACTCCGAGACGAGGTTCTGGAGGTGTCCGATCCCGTCTTTGCCGAGGTCGGTGTGTTGACGCGCGAAATCGCCGAGCGTGGCCATGCCAGCAGTCTGCCCGACATCGACACCCGAATCAGGGCATCAGGTTGTCGGCAAGCGTGCGGACGGCGGCCACGTCGTTGACGGGCCGCCTGGCCTCGGCGACGCGTACGACGGGACATCCGTGGCGATCGGCGACTTCACGGCACAGGTCCTCTTCGCGCGCGACGGTCGACAGGATCTCACCGACCGCCGCGGCCAGTTCGACCCCGTTCTCGTTGCGCGCAAGCGCCACCGCCTCTCGCTTCGTTTCGTCATCGATCATCCGGTTGACGACCACGCCCGAGAGATGCAGGCCTCGTCGAACCAATTCGTCGGCGAGAAACCCTGCCTCGGTTGCAGGCGCGGGCTCTGCGGTCGTGACGACGAGGAATTGGGTCGAATCGTCGCGCAAAAGGTCCTCGATATCGCGTGCGTGCGCCGTGAACGTCGGTTCCATCAGTCGAAACAGGGCAAAGAATTCCGAGACATCGGAGAGAAAACGCGACCCCAGCACGCGATCGGCCACCGCAAAAAACGGTCGGGACGTCACCGCGACGAGGCGGTTCGAGGCGGGAAGAGTGAGCCAACGCAGCAGACGGCTGGCGAAGAATTCACGCATGCGCTCCGCCGCGTCGATGACGCTGAGCGCATTGCGCGACGGCGGCGTGTCGACGACGACCACGTCGTACAGACCCGAACGGGTCACCTCCCACAGTCGCTCGACAGCAATGTAATCGTGGCTGTTCACGAATCGTCCTGTGATGTTGCGGTACAAGCCGTTCGACAACACTCGATCCGCAACGGCTGCGTTTGGTGCGACGCGCCGAACAAGCGCATCCCAACCGAGTTGCGTATCGAGCATCGACACCGAGAACGGCGCACCGCCATCGGCGACGGTGACCACTTCGTTGCCCTGGGCCGCGACGCCCATCGCCGAAGCCAGCCGACGCGCGGGGTCGACGGTGATCAAGAGAACCCGCGTATCCGGGGTGGCCGCTTTGCGGGCGGCCAATGCCGCGGCAAATGTCGACTTCCCGACGCCACCCGCACCGGTGACGACGATGACTCGTGGCGTCGTCACAGCGACTCGCCGAATTCGTCGTCAAGAATTCCTGTGACCGAATCGACAACTTTCTCGTCGTCGACACGTACGGTGCGCGGCACCAGCACGACCTCGACCGAAGCAAGGTCAGCGAGCCGACCCACCTGCGTCGTTGCGAGACCGTGCCGTGCCGCAAGCGTTGCGGTGATGTGTGGAGCGACCGATTCGGTGTCACGCGGCGGCACAGGTGGCATACGGTTCACTATGACGAGCGGTACTTCGACCCGGGCATCGGAACGAATACGTTCGACAAGCTCGAGGGTTTCGTCGACGGGACTCTCCTCGGGTGTCGTGACGACCAATGCCGCCGTGACCTCGGGATCGGACAGCATCTCGATCATCCAGTCGGTTTGCTCGCGCAACATTCCCACCTGGGCAAGCGAGCGAATCGTCCGCGGCGTGGCGAGCTGACTCGCGATGTGACCCGAACTTTCGGCATCGACGACGACAAGGTCGAAGTGATCGGCACGCACCTCGTAGCAGACCTTCCCGATCGCCAGGATTTCCTTCACGCCCGGCGCCGCATCCGCGACGAAATCGAGAGTTTGGGCGAGCAACCCGATCCGAGACACGAGCGGTATCCGCACGTACAGGCGGATGTATTCACGCAGCGCTTCTTCGGTGCCGTAAACAGAAGTCGTGAGGTTCGGATGCGGCGGACAAACCGGTTCCTTGCCGTCCATCGAGACGAGCAAAGTCTTCCTGCCACGGCGCGCGGCGAGCAACGCGACGGACGCCGCGACGGTCGACTTTCCGACGCCTCCCTTGCCCGTGATGAACAGCAGCCGGCGGTCGGAGATGCGACGCAGTTCTAGTCTCCGAAGCCGATCTTGCGTGCGCTGTCGGGAGAACCGAACTCGACGAACGCGATCTTTGAACCCGGAAGTGCGACCTCGCGGCCCTTCTTGTCGGTCAGCCACAACGTGTCGCTTGCGCCGGCCATCGCGGCGCTGACGGCCGCTTTCAGCTGTTCGCGCGTGGCGTCGTCGTCGGCCACTTCGACGACCACTTCACGACCGACCTGACTCAACGCAATGCGAATTTCCATGATGTCACCCTATAAGGCGGTGCCCAACGACGGGCAGTCGTGTCGCGCAGATCAGGAGATCTTCAGTTCGGCGTTGAAGATCTTCTTCGGTCGCAGTGTCGTCGCAATTTCTGCCGCAAGCGCGTGGAACGCGCGCCCGGCCTCGCTGTCGGGGTCGACCGCCGCAATGGGACGGCCGTCATCACCACCCTCGCGCAGGGTCGGCACCAACGGAATGCGAGCCAACAGGGGCACGTCGAGTTCGTTGGCGAGTTCCTCACCACCACCCGATCCGAAGATTTCGTAACGCTTTCCATCGTCACCGGTGAACCACGACATGTTCTCGATGATTCCACGCACCGGCAGATTCACCTTTTCGGCCATGGCCGCCGACAGCCGGGCCACCTTCTGCGCGGCCGGCTGTGGGGTTGTCACGACGTACACCTCGCCACGCGGCAGGTACTGACTGAGACTGAGAGCAATGTCACCGGTTCCCGGCGGCATGTCGATGAGAAGGAAGTCGGGGTCGTCCCAGAAGACATCGGTGAGGAACTGCTCGAGCGCCTTGTGCAACATCGGGCCGCGCCAGATCACGGCCTGGCCCTCGGGCACGAAATAGCCGATCGAAATGCAACGCACGCCGTACGACTCCGGCGGCACGAGCATTTGGTCGATGACGATCGGATCGCGGTCGGCACCCAACATGCGGGGAATTGAATAGCCGTAGATGTCGGCATCGACGATGCCGACCGAGTGGCCGCGCGCGGCGAGCGCAACTGCGAGATTGGTCGTAACACTGCTCTTGCCAACGCCACCCTTGCCCGACGAGATGAGCAGCGGCCGTGTCTTCGAACCCGGCTGAGAGAACGGAATCATGCGACCCTCGGCATGCCCGTGGGCCTGCGTGCTGCCTGCGGTCGACGCAGCGTCACCGTGCAACATGCGGCGGACGTTTTCGCGCTCGGCATCGTTCATCACACCGAACTCGAGTTTCACCGACGACACCTCGGGGTGTGTCGTCAAGGCGGTGTTGACACGATTCTGGATTTCGTTGCGTAGCGGGCATCCCGCAACTGTGAGAACCACCGTCAACGAAACGTCGCCCTTGCGACCGATCACGACGTCGCGCACCATGCCCAGATCGACAATCGAACGGTGCAATTCGGGATCTTCGACGGGCCGAAGAAGATCGATGACGGCGTCGGTTGAAAGTGCCATGGTCGTCCTTATTTTTGGGGAGAGTTGTATTTTTGGGGAGAGTTGTTGGCGGGAACTGTGCGACTAATTTGCACTATCGCCGTAGGTACAATACTCCCGTGGCCGCTGAGTTGAGCATGTCGTCGGGTGCATTCACCGCAACGGTGACCGCGATCACCTCCGCGTTCGGCGACCCCACTCGCCGCGCCGTGTATCTCTTCGTGCGCGAAAACTCGACGGGCGAACACAGTCCCGGCGTGACCGCATCGCAGGTTGCCGAAAAATTCGATCTGCATCCGAACGTCGCCCGACACCACCTCGACAAGTTGGCCGCCGGCGGTTACGTCGAGGCCAGCGTCGAAAAGCCCCACGGCGGCGGCGCTGGCCGACCATCAAAGCACTACCGCTCCATCGGTCCTTCACCGCTCGAGTCGCAGGTGCGCAGCGACGATCTCGTCCTCAGTCTCCTCGGCAAGGCGCTCGAAAATCTGCCGCGTGACCGCGCCGAGGCGATGGCGGAAGAAGTTGGTGCGCAATACGGTCGCGCACTCGCCGCGGGTCTCGTCGGCGATGATCTTGCATCGGGCCAGCGTTCGTTGCGCACGGCGATGCAGGCCGTTGCCGACGCGCTCACCGCTCACGGTTTTGCCGCACACGCCGACCAGCGCAACAACCAACTACGTATCGTGAACAACCACTGTCCGTTCGGCGACGTCGCGATCGAACACCCGGTCATCTGCGCCGTCGACCGCGGAATGGTGAAGGGCATGCTCGGTGCGCTTTACGGCGACACGAGTCCTGAGCTGCAGGCGTCGCTTCCACAGGGCGACACCTTCTGCGCAACGACCGTTTAGTCGCCCCAGAACCTTTGCTCGCGGAACGGATCGCCGTACATGTGATATCCGTTGCGCTCCCAGAATCCGGCAATGTCACCCACGCGGGCTTCGATACCTCGCAGCCACTTGGGTGACTTCCAGAAATACAGGTGAGGAACGAGCAGGCGTACCGGACCACCGTGGATCGGTTCGATCGCCTCGCCTTCGTATTCCCACACCACGAGTGCGTCGTCGCGAAGTACATCGGCGAGGGGAAGGTTTGCCGTGTACCCGTACTCGGCGTGACCGACGAAATGAGTGGCCGTCGGTCGGAGTCCGGCGCGCTCGAACAAATCACGCACACGCACGCCGCGCCACGTCGTGTCGAACTTCGACCACTTGGTGACGCAATGAATGTCGGTGGTGACCTCGACACTCGGCAACGCCGTCAATTCCTCGAAGGTGAGGGCGAATTCGCTTTCGACTTCGCCGAAGATCCGCATGTTCCATTCACCAGGCGCATACTCGGGCACGTCGCCGACGTGCAGCACCGGAAATCGATCCGTGAGGTATTGACCCGGGGGCAAACGGGACGGGTCGTAGCCCGCCGCAACGACATCATCGCGGTTGCGTTCGAAGAAACCCATGAGGCGATTCTCACCCAGCGGCTTCAACTTCGGCAACTACTGCGTCGACGAAACTCTTCACCTGGGCAGGTGGATCGCTCGCCTGACATTTGGCCAACTCGGATTTCGCGGTCGCGAGATCGTTCGCGAACCGGAAGCTGACGATGCCGAGGAAGCAATGGGCATCCGGATACGAGTCGTCGAGGAGCGTGGCACGTCCGAGGCCAAGGATCGCGGTCTGTACGGCTGCGTCGCGCACCGCCTGCTCGGCGTCGCGTGCGGTGAGGGCGAGCAACCACGACCTGTACGTCAGCGCCTCGACGTTGTCGGGGTCGACCTTCAGAACGTCGCTGTAGATGTTGATCGCCGTGATCGGATCGTTGAAGTTCAGTTGCCGCGCCTGGGCGAGTTTGTTTGCGGTGCTGTCGGCGATGCCGCCCGATGCGGTTTCCCCCGGTAGACGCTGGCCACTTTGACGCGCGACGAACACACCAAGGCCCACCGCGAAGGCAACAACGGCGAGAACGCCGACGATTCGCCGTGACGCCGCTCGCTTCCCCACCGTGCCGGCCGCCGAACCGGCGGCGATTTCGTCGGGCTGAAGTTGTCGAATGATGTCGGCTGCCCGCGCCGTGTAACTGCTGCGCAGCGATTCGTAGTCGGAGTCATCCACGTCGCCCACGGCACGTTCGCGTTCGAGGTCACGAAGCGACGCAAGCAGAAAGTCCCGCTGTTCTTCGAGGTTGCGGCGCTCGAGGTCGTCCATCGTGGTCACCGTCACAGCCCGTCAGTTGGGTCGTCGAGCTCGCGGAGTGCCGCAGCGACGATGTCTGCATCCTCGGGGTTGGCACGTGCCTCACCCTCGCGTTGCCACCTGCGGAACACCACGACGAGACCGCCAAAACCGCACACGAGGGCGACGACGGGCAACACCCAGACGAGAGAATCGACTCCTTCGGCAGGCGGCAACAAGAGGCTCCCGGGGAAACGCGACTCGATGTAGGCGACGATTTCGTTGTCGCCACGCTGGCCTGCCGCGACCTGTCGGGCGATCTCGTTGCGAATCGACTCGGCCGCGGACGCACGGCTGACGTAGATGCTTTCACCGTTACAGGTGGGACACGCAAGCCGCTTGGAAATCGCGTCGATGCGCTCTTCCTGCGTCGACGGCCCCGAGGAACGTGTGGCACCGAAGGCCAACAAGCCGACTGTCAGCACGGCCATCGCCGCCCATGTCAGGCGTCCCTTCAGTCCGCTCACCACCCTGTTCGTGACCCTGCTCATGAACCTGAACCGTTCATCATCTCCCGCATCGCCGAGATGCGACCCGACAAGAACGAATTGGTCACCTCGCCGGCGACTCGCATTCGCACGAAGCCCGAGGGGTCGATCACCCAGGTCTCGGGCACCTTTGCGACTCCGAATGCAACCGCGATGGTGCCGTCGGGGTCGCGAATCTTGTCCCACTCGCCACCCTTCTCGGTGAAGAAGGCCGAGACGGCATCGTCGGTGTCGTCGTTCACGACGGTGAACAACTCCGCACCGTCATCGAGACCCTGTTGCTCGTCGGCGAACGCGACGAGTTCGGGGTGCTCGTTGCGACACGGCACGCACGTCGAGTTGAAGAAGTTGAGCACGACCCACGATCCCTTTCGTCGCGACAGATCGAAGTCACCGCCTCCCACCAGTGTCGACTGCACCGCCGGTGCAGGATTGCCGATCAGCGGCGACTCCACATCGGCCTCACCGCGAGGTTTTGAGACTGCGAGTACCACGAAAAATGCAACCAACACCAAGCCGACGACCGGTGCAAGACGCCGCGACAAACGCGGCGTCACGTCGCGACCCGATCTTCGACGGGAACAAGTGCCGACGTTGGGTCGGTCGGTCGCCGACGGCGCCCCGGAAACGCCGCCAGAATCGTCCCGAGGGCCATCAGCCCGCCACCGATCCAGAGCCACATGATGAGCGGCTTCACGAACACCTTGATGCGCGCCTCACCCGAATCCTTCTTCACCGGTGGTTCGAGGGTGAGATAGATGTCGTAGCGCCAGGTCGTCTTCACCGACGGGGTGCCCACGTTCATTCCCATGTTGAGAAACTTCGTGATCGCCGGTGCGTAAGGCTTGCCTCCGTCGACGGACACGAGTGCCTTCACCGCGGTACTGCGATCATCCTTCTCCTCGCTGAAGCCAACGAGTTCGAACGTGTGACCCGCAAAAGATGCCGGCACGCCTTCCGACAGACGCAGTTCCTGCGACCGTGTGTACGAATTCGATGCCGACAACGCAACCGCAATGAGGATGACGCCGAGGTGCACGATCATGCCTCCGTTCGCGCGACCAACGAAGCCGCGCCAGCCTTGGCGTCGCGTTGCGAGCACGACCTGACGCAAGGCCGCACCACCCGAGAAACCACCCAGGGTGAAGGCCAACAACGATGCAAAGCCATCGGCACCGACCACGATCCCCGCAAAAAGTGCAGCGATGCCGCACCACGCAGGCCAGAACAAGCGGTCGCGCAGAAGTTCCGTCGATGCCTTGCGCCACGGCAGCACGGGGGCAATGCACATGAGCGCCAACATCGCGATGCCAATCGGGGTCGACAGGCGGTCGAAGAACGGCTCGGCCACGGAGATCTGTCTGTCCTGCAGCGCCTCGATGATGAGGGGAAACACCGTGCCGAGCAGCACGACGAAGGCGAACACGCTGAAAAGCACGTTGTTGGCGAGGAACGCGCCTTCGCGCGACACGGGAGAATCGATCGACCCCGGTGAACGCAGTTGGTCACCGCGCCAACCAATGAGAACCAGGGACACGAAAACGATGAGACCGAAGAAGACGAGTAGGTAGGTGCCGATGTCGCTTTCGCTGAACGCGTGCACACTGTTCAATACGCCCGACCGCGTGAGGAACGTGCCGAGAATCGTGAGACTGAACGTGGCGAGCAGCAGCGACAGGTTCCACACGCGCAACATTCCGCGCCGCTCTTGGACCAACACCGAGTGGATGTAGGCGGTACCCGTCAACCACGGCAGGAGACTCGCGTTTTCCACGGGGTCCCAGGCCCAGACGCCCGACCAGCCGAGCACTTCGTAGCTCCACCAGCCACCGAGGATGATGCCGACGGTGAGAAATCCCCAGGCAAACAGTGTCCAGCGTCGCGTCTCGATCAGCCAACCCTCGCCGACACGACCCGTCACGAGCGCCGCAATCGCGAACGCGAACGGCACTGTGAACCCGACGTACCCGAGGTACAGAATCGGTGGGTGGAACAACACGAGGATGTGGTTCTGCAAGAGCGGGTTCGGCCCCGGTCCGTCGTTCACACCCGGGGCGCCCTCTGCGAACGGATTGGCGGGCCCGAAACTGAGGATGAAGAAGAACACCATCACGATGCAGATGACGGCAATCGCCCACGAGATCAACTCATCGTCGAGGCGTTTGCGGTACCTCCATGCAACCAGCGCCGCCGAGAGGGCGAGCGCAAAGATCCAGAGAAGAATCGAACCCTCGAGCGCGCTCCACACCGCGGTGAAGTTGTAAAGGGCGGGCGTCGAGCGCGAACCGTGGTCCTGCACGTACTGCAGGGAGAAATCACGGGTGATCATCGCCCACTCCATGGCGACGATGGCGCCGAGTGAAGCAAGGAACGCAAGACCGACGAAGCGCGGGACCAAACGCGACGTTCGCACCACCTCGCCCCGTGACGCCTCGCGTGCAGCGGTGATCGCGGCGAGCGCGCCGAAGGCTGCGGCCACCACTCCGACGAGCAGGGCACCGCGTCCGACGGGGCCGGCGACGCCGCTAGCCCACACGGTTGCAGGCATCGGTGGCTTCCTCGGCTTCGTCCATCCGGTCCTCGTTCTTCGCGACGTAGGTGTTGGAGTGTTTCACTTCGATGCGATCGCTGAGGAAGACGCCGTTGACGAGCCGGCCGTGGGCAACGACGGGAATGCACTCCTGGAACACGCCTCCGGGATCGCCGTCGTAGCGAACGTCGAGATTCTTCGTGTTGAATGAAATGAGAAACGTCGTCGTGCCGGCAGCCTGTTTGATGCTTCCCTGTTCGACGGTGCCCTGTACGCGCAGACGCCGGTCGGCCTCACAGCCGTCACGCTCACCGACTTCGTCGACGTTGCAGTAGTAGTCGATCGCCGACGAGAGGAACTGCACCACGACCACTCCGCCCGCCACGATGACCGCAGCAAGAATTCCGATTGACACCCAGCGACGCCTTGCCGAGCGCGAACGCACCGGTGGTGCGGCACCAACGCCGGACTCGCGCGGGCTCAGGTCCACGGCTTGTCACTCTTTTCGACGAACGGATCGAGTTGTCGTGCTCGTCGCGCGTTGCGCCACGCATAGAACGCGATGGGCGCGAACGAAATCACCCAACTGATGACGATGAAGTCGGCATGTTTCACGACGGCACCTCTTCGGCGCGGCGCGCTGCGAGCGCGGCATCGATTCCGCGCAATTCGACGGCATCGACGAGCGCGAGGACACGATTGCGGTGCAGAACCAGCCAAGCGAAAATCACGGTGAAAACGGCGACGCCGAAAATCAGGGAGAAGAGCATCAGCCCATCCATTGTGACATCGCCATTCGGACGCAGAACCGTCGCCTCTTGGTGCAGCGATCGCCACAGCAGAACGCTGAAATGGACGAGCGGAATTTCGAGCACCGCGAAGAGCGCGACGATGGCCGACCGTTTGGCGCGCTGCTGCTGCGTGCCGCCGAGTCCGCGTACCGCGAGATAACCCACATACGTCACGAAGAGAAATGCCGTCGTGGTGAGGCGCGGGTCCCACTGCCAGTACGTGCCCCACGAAAGGCGGCCCCACAAGCTGCCGGTGACGAGTGTGAGCCCCATGAAAATCACCCCGACTTCGGCCGATGCGCCGGCAAGCCGGTCGAGGTTCAACGAATGCTTCTTTCCCCACAGGTGGCCCGCGGAGCAGACCGCTGTGAACACGAATGCGAGGTATGCAACCCATGCGGTCGGCACGTGGACGTACATGATGCGAACGCTGCTTCCCTGGTCGACGTCTTCGGCGGTGAAGAACAGACCGAGAAGCGCAAGCACTATCGATCCGAAGATGGCGATCAGCCCGAGGTTGCGCGTCGCGGCCGTGCGCGTTGGCGGGGGGACGCTCGTCTTTGCGTTTGACATGTCGAAGATGGCTACTCGTCGGTGAGGGGGCCAAACCCCAGTGTTCCACCAAACAGGAAGATCGCGCCAAACACGGCCAGAAGTCCAACCCACGGCCAGCCCTCGGCGGCCCGCGCGCCGTCCGACCCGAATGCCGATTCGGTCGCCCGTGTAGCCCCGATCAGAACCGGTGCAACTGCGGGCAACAGCAAGAGCGGCAACAGCGTTTCACGGCCGCGACCGGCGACACTCAGTCCCCCGTAGACCGCAGCGAGAGCGGCGATGCCAAGCGAGCCGAGCACGCACGTTGTGACCAGCAGCACAGCACCATGAAGGTCGACGTTGACCCTGTACAAGATCAGTGCGAGCACGGCGAGCACGGCCTCGAACACGACCAACTGCACGACGAGTGCAGCGACCTTGCCGATGTAGACACCCTGCGACGGCACGCCGGCGAGACGCAGGGCATCGATCGCAGAGTCGGCTGACTCGACGGCGAATGAACGCTGCACCACCACGAGCGACGTGAACAGCGTCGCCATCCAAACGAGGCCGGGAGCCACGCGCTGGAGAATTCCGTCGTTGTCGAGCGCGAACGCAAAGAGAACCATCACGATTGCGGCAAAGGGCAACACCTGGTTCGTCATCACACGGCTGCGCCATTCGATACGCAAATCCTTCGACGCAACGGCGCGAGCAACACTGAAGACGCGTGATGTGCTCATGAATGACCGCCCGATTCGATGATGCGACCACCCGCGACCTCGATCCGACGCGTCGCAAGCGAGGCCGATCGTTCGAGTTCGTGCGATGCAACGACGACGGTTGCCCCGGCGGCGACGGCGTCGCGCAACAGCGCATCGATCTCGTCGCGACCCGTCGCATCGAGACCTGCGTGCGGTTCGTCGAGCAACCAGAGAGTCGCCCTGCGCACCGCCATGACGGCAAGCGCGGTGCGGCGCTTTTGTCCTGCGGAGAGTCGGCCCACCTGCGTCGAGAGCAACCGGTCGCTCAGGCCCATTCGGTGCGCGGCTTCCGCGACCTCGGTGCGGCTCGCCCCGACAACCTCGCTCCAGAACGACAGGTTCTCTCCCGCGGTGAGGTCGAGGTACAAACCGTTCGCATGGCCCAGAAAGCCCACATTCGCACGTACGGCCGCGCGATCACTTTCGACGTCATGGCCCATTACGCGCGCCGTTCCTCGGGCCAACGGCAGCAATCCCGCGCACAAACGGAGCAATGTCGTCTTCCCCGCGCCGTTTGCTCCCTGCACGACAACAAGTTCACCGCGTTCAATGGTCAGCGTTGCTTCGGCGAGCGCGGGAAACGAGCCGAGCAGTACAACCGCGTCACGCACATCGACGACGGATGTCTCACTCACCCGTCAGACGCTACAGACCCAATGCGACGGGAACCCACTAGCGTCCGTTGCCATGAAGGAACACGTGCGTCGACGTGTCGATGCTGTTCTCGCCATCGTGGGCCGCACTTTCATCACTGCGGGACTGTTGCTCCTCGGCCTCGTCGCATACCAGTTGTGGGGCACCGGACTCGAGCAAAGCCGGGCCCAGAGCCGCCTGCGTGACGAGTTCCAAACTTTGATCGCCTCGCCCCCGACGACGAAGGACGCCGTGACCAACGTTGACGACGCCTCGATGCCGCAGATTGACACGCCGAATCGGCCCAACTCGGCCCTCGCGTTGCTCGAGATCCCTTCGGCGAGCGTCGCCGACGTCGTGGTGAACGGTGCCACCGTCTCGGCTTTGCGCCACGGACCGGGACACATCACGGGAACGGCCCTTCCGGGCCAGCCCGGAAACAGTGCAATCGCCGGACACCGCACCAGTTACGGCGCACCGTTCGCCGACCTCGATGACGTGGAGATTGGTGACGATGTTCGTGTGACGACACGCGACGGTCGCTTCACCTACACGGTCAACGACGTGCGAATCGTCAGCCCTCGACAAACCGAAGTGTTGCGAGCGCAAAAGAATCGGTCGCTTCTCACGCTGATCACGTGCCACCCGCGTTGGAGCACCGCGAAACGCCTCATCGTGGTTGCGGAACTGTCAGCGTCGGAACCCGTCGCGACGTCGTCGCCGACATCCGTTCCTTCGGTCGAGTCGACGACACCAACCACGAGTGTCCCCGCCACAACGACCCCGCCCACGACTGCACCGGTGGCCGACCCAACGGAGGAAGGACTCGAACTCGACGGCTGGTTCTCCGACACGGGGGCCGTGTTCCCCGCGATTCTTCTCGGTTTGTTGCTTGTCGCGATTTCAGTTTTGACGCACTTTTTGCGCCGCACGTTGCGTTCACGTGGCCGCCGCGACTCGCGAGCGCGTCTCGTGTCGTGGGCGGTGGCCGTGGTGCCGTTTCTCGTCGCGTTGTTCTACTGGTACCACTTCATCAACATGCTGCTGCCCGCCAGCACCTGATTGACGGGTGTCAGCGGCCGTTGAATCGTGGTGGACGCTTCTCCAAGAAGGCCTTCGGGCCTTCGAGTGCGTCCTCGCTGGCCCAAGCTTGAGCCCGCAATTCGTCGAAGCGCGCATCGACGACGATGCGCTCGGCGACTGCTTCGAGACCACGCTTGTGGGCCCGGATCGTGATCGGCGCGAGTGCTGCAAGTTCGTCGGCCCACTCGAGCGCATCGGCGAGACCACCCAATCGATGAACGCCCCCTTGCGCAAGCAACTGCTCGGCCGAGTACACGCCGGTGCCAAGCAGCATGTGTCGGGCGATGGCCCAACCGAACTCGTGACTCGCACGTTCGATCGTCCACTGGTCGACCGCGAGTCCCAACTTTGCGGCGGGAATTCCGAATCGACTGGTGGCACTTGCCATGCGCAGATCACATGCCAGCGCGAGTTGCGTACCCGCTCCCATCGCCGGCCCGTCGACGGCCGCAAGCGTGATGCAGGGCAGCGTTGTGAACCCTCGCAGTGCCGCACCGAGGGCATTCGCAAAGTCGTCGCCCTCGACGCCGGTCAAGTCGGCTCCCGCACAGAAAGCAGGCGGCTCACCCGTCAAGACGACCACCCGCGCCACACTCTCGACTGCGCGCTGATGGGAAACGATCGTTTTCAGCGTCTCGAGGTCGACGGCATTTCGTCGGTGCGGCCGTCGAATCGTGATCACCGCAACGTGCGGGCCCTGCCAATCAAGGGTGACCGGACCGCCACCGACTCCGCTGGGACCTTTTTCCCCGTTCAGCCCTACCATCAACATGACTGTATGACTTCCGGGAACCCCTCCCCCTCTTCGCCGGTTGATCCGGTCCGCGAACGCCGCGCGCAGGTGGCCAAGTACACCCTCCTCGCCAATCGCGTCGGCTACCTGCTTTACGCAGGAACAATCGCCTGTTTCGTCTTTGCTTTCGCGCTCGGTTTCAACTCGACGATGGTTGGCGTCATGACCTTCGGTCTCATCGCCGGGTCGATCCTTCTCGCACCATCGATCGTGCTCGGCTATGCAGTGAAAGCCGCCGAACGCGAAGACCGTGAACGTGAACAGGCGGCCGGCCAATGAGCATGACCTCAGCCCGCCTGACCGCAAGCGAGCGCCGCGAGCAACTCCTCGGTGTGGCATTGAAGGTGTTCGCACAGAAGGGCTTCCACAACTCGTCGATGAACGACGTCGCCGACGCGGCGGGTGTCACCAAGCCGGTGCTGTACCAACACTTCGACTCGAAGCGCGCGCTGTTCGCCGCCGCCCTCGAAGCCGTCGGCGAAAAGATGATCGACGCGATCCGCGCCGCAACACAGGGCGCGGCGTCAGGTCGCGAAAAGACCACGGCGGGCATGGTCGCCTACTTCCAGTGGGTCATGGACGACCCCGATGCCTTCATGCTTCTGTTCGGCAGCGGCACCCGTCGCGACGAAGAGTTCGCCGCAGTTTCCGCACGCATAGAAAAGACGACCGCAGAAATGATCGCTCCGCTCATCGATGCCGACGTCGACCCCGACCAACAGCGCATCATCGCCCACGCTCTCATCGGAATGAGCGAAGGCGCATCACGTCACCTCATCCAACGCGGCACGAAGTTCGACCCGCGCGCGGTGGGCGAAGAGCTCGCCGCGCTCGCCTGGGCCGGCCTGCGTTCCATCGGCCGCAAACCGGCTTGATTCACCGTTGCACGTAGCCGGATCACCGTTGCACGTAGCCGGATCACCGTTGCACGTAGCCGCGATACCCCTCAACGAAGCCGGCGGCGCGTAGTTCCTCTGCCAGTTCGTTGTGCAACGAATACTCGGCCGGGGCCTGGCCGTTGACTTTGCGTACCTCGACCGACCGCACGCGTCCGTCTTTGCCGAGCGCGGCGAGTGCGACGACGACGTTGCGCAATGTGAGCTGCGTCGTCGGGCCCAGCGGCACGAGGTTGCCCGACCGTGTGTCGTACCAGGCAAGAGCGACACCGGAATCGAGTACCACGACCGACGCTGCGCTACGTGCCGGGCGCCCGGCATTTTCGGGCCACGGCAGAACCGCACCGAAGGGCTGGGCGGGGTCGGTGGAGGCGAGGACGATCGGCGGCGCGGCTTCTTCGGGGTGCAACTCCACGTCGACCGTGTCGCGGAAACCCCGCAGTCGGTCGACCGCGCCGGGTAGCGCGAACTGTGCGGCACCAAGTCCGTCGATGAAATAACCGCGGCGCACGTGGCCGCGTTCCTCGAGCACCTTCAGCACCCCGTACACGCCCGCGAAACCACCCGTCACGGATTCCGCGAGAACCGCTTCACGCGTCAAGACTCCATGGCGCTGGAGCAACTGCTGGGCAATTGCATGCAGTTCCGCGGTGCCGACTCGTTGGTCGCTGATGGCCGGAGTTTCGAGCGCGCTCCATCGGCCCGAGCCCGCAGGTGGGCCGACCCGCGTCAAACGCATCGAACGCGGGCGACTCGTGGGACGTTGGCTGCGCCGGCCACCACCGCTTCGTGCTCCGCCAAGCAAGGCGCGCAACGGCGCAAATGTGTCGTTGGTGACCTCACCCGCCCACACCAGGTCCCACAATGCCCCGAGTCGTTCGGTGTCGGTGGAGCCGGGTGTTGCAGCAACGATGCCGTTCCAGAAGCTGGCGCCGCGTTGTTCGAGCACCGCACGAATCGCGTCGTGAACGACACCCACGGGCGCATCGGGACGCTCGAGTGCCGGCAACAGGTCGTCGACCTGGTCGGCAAAGAACAGGCGAATGCGACCGTCGTTCGAACCGATTGCACCGGCACCCATCCACACGACCTCACCGCTGGCAAAAAGCGCATCGAGGTCGGCGGCGCGGTATCCACGCACACGTTGGGGCAAGACGTCGGATTCGAGGGTCGACGCGACGATCGCCGCACCCTGCATCATCTGGATGACATCGACGAGAGCGTCGGGTCCGCCGCGTTGACCCGACAACCGACCCGAAGCCGCGGGATCGGAACCCGCGATGCCGTGCCACGCCGGGAGAAAACGAGCAAACACCTCTTGTTCGACGGGCTCGACCTCGCGCCGCAACGCCGCAAGCGAACGACGCCGAATTTGTCGCAACACTTCGACGTCGCACCACTCACGTTCGACCCCGTCAGGCCGGAACGCACCGAGGACCACTCGGCCCTCGGTTTCGAGGGCACGGAGCACCCCGGTGATGCGGTCGGGAGAAACCCCGAACCGACCCGCAGCGGCGGCAACCACGAATGGTGCGTGCGTGCGTGCGTAACGCGCAATGATCGCCTCGAGGGGACGCGCGACGGGTTCGGTGAAGTCGCGTGGCAGGCCCAGCGGCAGTGCGCAACCAAGAGCATCGCGGTAGAGCGCGGCATCCTGGGCCGCGATGAAGCGTTCTTCGCCCGCGATGGAAACCGCGACGATGCGTTTCTCGCCGACGAGACGTTCGACGGCACCCTCGACCCCCGGTTCGCACCGCATCGAGGCTTCGAGGTGCGACAGGTCGCCAACCCGCCGGAAGACGTCGTGCAGTTCATCGTCGCTGCGCGCACGGCGACCGTCGGTGAGGCACTGGGCCGACAGTTCGACGTCGGCGATCGCACCCGCATCAAGGAGCTCGCGCAATTCCTCGGTGCCGAGCAACTCGTTCAACAGGTCGCGGTCGAGCGACAACGCAGCGGCACGTCGTTCGGCGAGCGGTGCATCACCTTCGTACATGTACGACGCAATCCAGTTGAAGAGCAGGCTCTGCGCGAAAGGTGACGCTTTCGGGGTGTCGACTGCCACGACCTTGATGCGCCGCGAGCGAACCTGGGTGAGGATGTCGCGCAAACCCGGTACGTCGAAGACGTCTTGCAGGCATTCGCGGCTCGCCTCGAGAAGCATCGGAAACGACGGGTACTTGCTCGCCACGGCCAACAGGTCGGCCGCGCGTTGACGCTGTTGCCACAACGGCGTGCGCTGGTCGGGACGCCGGCGGGGCAACAACAATGCACGACCGGCACATTCGCGAAACCTCGCGGCGAAGAGCGCCGTTTCGGGAAGAGCCGCGACGATCGCCTCTTCGATGCCATCGGGGTCGAGCATCAGGTCGTCGAGCGGAATCGACTCGAGAGCCTCGGGCAACCGCAGCACAATGCCGTCGTCGGCGTACATCGTCTCGACGGGCATGTCGAGACGATCGCGGAGATGCCGCTGAATCGCCATCGACCACGGCGCGTGCACGGGCACACCGAAAGGTGAATGAATGCACACGCGCCAGTCACCAAGTTCGTCGCGGAAACGCTCGACGACGATTGTCGTGTCGTCGGGTAGCGCACCCGTCGCCTCGGCCTGCTCGACGAAATAATTGACGATGTTCGCGGCGGCGAACGGGTCGAGGAAGTGCTCGGTTGCGAGAACACCGAGCGCGTCGTCGACGGGCATCGCACGCACGCGACGTTGGAACTCGCCCACTGCCCGACCGAGCTCGACCGGCCGCCCGAGAAGATCGCCGTGCCAGAACGGCATCTTGGCGGGCTCGCCGGGGGCCGGGCTCACGATCACTTTTTGAAACGTGATGTCCTCGATGCGCCACGTAGAGGCGCCGAGGAGGAAAGTCTCACCGGGCCGCGACTCGTAGACCATTTCTTCATCGAGTTCCCCGACGCGCGTTCCGTCGGGAAGAAAGACACCGTAGAGCCCGCGATCGGGAATGGTGCCGCCGTTCGTCACGGCGAGACGTTGCGCACCATCACGTGCACGGAGGCGGTTGGTGATGCGGTCCCACACGATGCGCGGTCGCAGTTCGTTGAATTCCGTGCTGGGGTACCGACCCGCGAGCAGATCGAGCACGTTGTGGAGGATCTCGTCGGACACCTCGGCAAAGTTCGCGCAACGGCGCACGACGACCGCCAGTTCCTCGACGGATGTTTCTCCGGAAATCGCCACATGGGCGACGACCTGTTGTGCAAGAACGTCGAGCGGATTGCGCAGGTAACGCGTGGACTCGATCTGACCGTCGACCATGCGCCGCGCAACAACCGCCGACTCGACGAGGTCCCCACGATGCTTCGGGAACAACCGCCCCCGGCTGGGTTCGCCGACGCTGTGACCGGCGCGGCCGACGCGCTGCAGACCACGGCTGACCGCACCCGGGGACTCGACCTGGATGACTAGGTCGACTGCACCCATGTCGATGCCCAACTCGAGACTCGAGGTCGCTACCAGGCCGCGCAACTTGCCCTTTTTCAATTGGTCCTCGATGATGACGCGCTGTTCGCGCGCGAGGGATCCGTGGTGTGCGCGCACGAGGTCGTCGGCAAGACCTTCGTTCGCGGCCAGTTCGTTCAGACTGGTGGCGAGACGTTCGGCCTGGCGGCGCGAATTGCAGAAGATGATCGTGCTGCGATGCGCGAGAATTTGTTGGAGAATTTGCGGGTAGAGGCTGGGCCAGATGCTTGCGCGGCGCGGCGTCAACGCCGCAGTTGCGGGCCCGCTGACCAATTCGGGTTCGGCGTTGCGGCGGCCGAGATCACCCATGTCCTCGACCGGAACGCACACTTCGATTTCGAGTTGTTTGCGCACGCCGGCATCGACGATTGCAACAGGACGCGGCTGTCCCGAGGCAAAGCCCCCGAGGAACCGTGCCGTCTCTTCGAGCGGGCGTTGCGTTGCCGACAAACCAATGCGCTGCGGTTCGGTGCGCGTGATCTCACACAGGCGTTCAATGCTCAGCATGAGGTGAGCGCCGCGCTTCGTGCCCGCGAGTGCGTGGATTTCATCGATGATGATGGTGTCGACGTTGGCAAGCGTCTTGCGTGCCTGCGACGTGAGCATGAGGTAGAGGCTCTCCGGCGTGGTGATGAGAAGGTCGGGCGGCCGACGCAACATTGCCTGACGCTCACGCGTGGGTGTATCGCCCGTGCGCAACCCGACCACGACGTCGTTCAACGTTTCACCCCTGCGTTCGGCGGCGAGAGCAATACCGGTGAGCGGTGCACGAAGATTCTTCTCGACGTCGAAGGCGAGCGCCCGCAACGGCGAGACATAGAGCACACGCGTGCGTTCGGCGGCCGGCGGCGGCGGTGTCGACACGAGCTCGTTGATCGACCACAAGAATGCGGTGAGCGTTTTGCCACTGCCCGTCGGCGCACAGATCAACGTGTGTTCACGCGCGGCGATACGCGGCCAACCTGCTGTTTGTGCCGGCGTCGGTTGGGGAAACGACGATGCAAACCAGTCGGCGACCGCGGGACGAAATGAGTCGAGCACCGCCCGCGACGCTAATTCAGCGGTGCGACAAGACATCCACCGGGAACCGGACATTAGGCTCGTTTCCATGCCGAATCCCGGAGAGCACCACCCCGCCTTCGAGGAATACTGCGAGTGCATCTACGAATTGCACGAGGACAACGTTCCGGTGATCCAGGCCCGCATCGCCGAACGCCTCTCTGTGTCGCGACCTTCGGTATCGGAGATGGTCAAGCGCATGGAAGCCGAGGGTTTGCTGCGCACCGACGGCACCGTCATCAGCCTGACCGATGTCGGCCTCGATTTGGCCGTCAGCGTCGTACGCAAGCACCGCCTCGCCGAACGGTTCCTCACCGACATCCTCGGCTTGTCGTGGGCCACGGCACACCGCGAGGCGGGCAAATGGGAACACGTGATGTCCGACGAGGTGGAGACCGCAATGATCTCGGTGCTCGGCAACCCCACGACGTGCCCGCACGGCAACCCGATTCCCGGGTCCGGCTTCGTCGCCGACGCGGCCTTTCCACTTTCCGACGTGTCCGCGGGCGACAACTTCACGGTGGCGCGGATTCCCGAGACGCTCGAGTTCACTCCGGGGTTGCTCGACTTTCTCGAGACGTCCGCGCTGCTTCCCGGCAGCACGGGCACGGTCGACTCGACGAACAGCGACGGCAGTGTCGTCGTACGCGTCGACGGCCGCAGCGTGACCGTTGATTCGCATGCCTCCGCCCGTCTGCTCGTCGTTGCGGCAAGTTGATGCGTCGCACGATCGCCCTCTGCCTGGTCGCGATCAGCGGCATCTTGTCGCTCGCGGGTTGCGCAACAACGATCGAAAGTGGCTCCGCCACCACCAGCACGACCCCCGCGTCGACAACAACGACGATTCCGCGGGGAACGGTGCCCGAACTCTTTGCCGCAGTCCTGACGCTCGGTGGTGGTCTCGGAAACGACATCGCGTCGGGCGACATGCGTACCGCGCGCGCGAAACTCGCCGACATCCGCGCGACCTGGCAGGCCATCACACCCCAGATTGTCGATCTCGGCAAGGACGTGAACGATGATCTGCAGCGTCTGGTGAACCTCTATTCCTCGGCAGTCGAGCGCAAGCGTCCGGCGGATGCCGACAAGGCGACGCGTTTTCTCGATTTGGCGATCGAGCCGATCGTCGGTGCCGGCTGACGACGCCTCAGCGCATGCAGGTCGGCAGGTCGCGGCAGTGAACCACCGCGAGGCGTTGCGTTGCTCGCGTGAGGGCAACGTACAGAGCACGCAGTCCCATTGATTCATCGTCGACGATGTCCGACGGTTCGACGACAACGACGCCGTCGAGTTCCAAGCCCTTGACGAGACTGACGGGCACCACGGTGACTCCCGAGTCGAGCGCGGTTGCCGCCGCGCGACCATGTTCGATTCCCGCGTTCGACAAGCGCGCGGACAACGCGGCGACCATCGCGTCGGGACACACCACGGCAACATTGCCGCCGGGAAGACCCGCGACGAGACGCAAAGTCGTATCGACGACGGCCGAGGCCACGTCGTCGGTACGCACGAATTCGGGTGGCTCGCCTCCCCCGCGCACCGAGCGCGGCGCACGCAGTCCGGGCGCAGCGGCCTCCATCACGCGATCCGCAAGCTGCATGATCGAACCCGGAATGCGGTAGCCGACCGACAAACCAATGACGCGCGGCTCCTTGCGGTCGGGCAGGTGCGCAAGCACGTCGTCCCAAGACTCGGGAGCCAACGCTCCGGTGGCCTGCGCGATGTCGCCGACCACCGTCATTGATCCGTTCAACGAACGGCGGGCAACCATGCGCAGCTGCATCGGCGTGAGATCTTGCACCTCGTCGACGACGATGTGGCCGTAGGTGCGAATTTCGTCGGTCTCGTCGGCCTTGCCCGCCCTTTTCGGAGGAGGACCAAGAGTTTCGAACGCATCGTCGAGCACGGCGACGTCGTGCTCACTGAACCTCGCCTCATCGATGTCGCTGACACGCGGGCGATACAGCGAGAGAAACTCGGCCTCGGTCAGCCAGCGTTCGCCGGCGAGACGCAGCAACGCCTTCGACCCGTAGAGGTCGTTCAGCAATTGCGCGGGCGTCAGCACCGGCCACATGCGTTCGAGTGCAATTCGATAGTCGGGATGTGAACGCACGGCGTCGCGAACTTCGCTCGTCGACACTCCGGGTTCACGCCACGACGTCGCGAGCATCGCAAGCACTTCGTTTTCGACCCACTTGCGTGCCGGATTGTGACGGCGGAACCGGCGACGCGCACCCCGCACGATGTCGGCCGACATGTCGGCGCTCATGCGCACGTATCCCGAGCGGAACGGGAGCCGCAATTCTTCCTTCAACGGCCGTTCGCGGTCGCTGACTGCCTTGGCCACGACCTTCGCCATCCGAATGTCGCCCTTCACCTGCGCAGCGGTCCACGAATCACGCAAACCGTACGTGACGTCGGGAACCAGATCGGCGAGTACCACCTGCTCGACTCCCGCCTCGCCGAGGCTCGGAAGGACTCGCTCGATGTAGCGCAGGAACACGCGGTTGGGGCCGATGACGAGCACGCCCTGGTCTTCGAGCGGGAAACGGTGGGTGTAGAGAAGGTACGCAGCGCGGTGGAGGGCAACGACGGTCTTGCCCGTGCCGGGGCCGCCCTGCACGACGAGCACCCCGGGCTGTGGCGAACGGATGATTTCGTCCTGCTCGGACTGAATCGTCGCAACAATGTCACCCAACTGGCCCGTTCGTCCGCGCTCGAGCGCGGCAAGCAACGTGCTGTAGCCGCGCAAACCGGACGATGAGTCTTCGAGTCCCTCATCGTGGCCGAGACCGGTGTGGCCTTCGCCGAACAGTTCGTCTTCGATACCGAGTAGTTGGCGGCCCTGCACGGCGAAGTGTCGACGACGTGCCAGCCCCATCGATTCGCGACCCGTCGCCCTGTAGAAGGGTTCGGCGACCGGCGCGCGCCAATCGATCACCACCGGTTCGCGTTGTTGATCGGCAACCGCAAGTCGCCCGATGTGGAAACTCTCCACTTGGTCGGGGCTCTCGGCGTAGCGGTCGATCCGGCCGAACACCAGCGCGGCGTCGCCGAGGTCGAGCTGCGTCAGGCGGTTGACGAGGGCCTCGTCAAAGACGTCGCGTTCGTAACGCGCCTGGAACGTGCCGCCGAGTCCGGGTTCGGACAGGTCGCGCAACTTCCACGCATCGGCTCGGCTCTGCTCGAGACACGCGTAGGCGTGGTCGATGAAAGCCTGCTCTTCGGGAATATCGGGGTGCGTCGCGGTCATGTCGTGAGCTGCATACGTCCGTTTTTGGGGTCTGTAGAGCGTACCCATGCCGCGCGCGAATTCGACCCGGGCTGCGCACACATTCGGGCGGGCCCGTGTCATGCTCTCTGCGACGCGGTCCCAATAGGGGTGGGGCACGTACCGAAAGGACCGCATCATGAAACACAACCTGAAATACGTCATTGCTTTTGTATTCGCACTGTCGTCGCTCGTTGCCGCACCGAGCGCAAACGCAGAAACCGAAGTCGACGTTGGCGGCGACGGCCGCAAGCTCATCGTCGGCCTGAACGTCGGAGAACCCGGTCAGCGCGAGACCAGCACGTGCCGCTGGAGAACAACTGTTGTCACCGATGGCGACGAAACACCGCATCGCACGGTGCGTGACGGGGTGACATATCGCTGGTACGCCCGCATCTGTCCTTCGCCAACTGCCGCAGGTGGCTTCGAGATGACCTACCACTGGGTGCCGGTGGTGTCACAGGAAACGATGGCCATGCAGGCATCCACCCTCGCAGTGGGTCTCATCCCGGTGCCGATTGTCGGCACTTCACCGCCCGCCCACCGCGGCATTGTCAAGGTGCCGATGTGGTGGTGGGTCTCCCGCGCGTCATGGCGGACCATCAGCGTCAGCGTGTGGCTTCCGACGCCGACAGGGCCGGTGACGGTGCGCGCAACCGCAAAACCCTTGCGGCTCCACGTCGACCCGGCCGACCCACGGGTGTTCGGCGGCGGCCGACGCACCTGCACGGGACCCGGCTTGGCCTGGAACGAGACAATGGGTGACAACGCCCTCGGAACCTGCATGCACACCTACAACCACGCGTTCCGCGGCGCCCGCGCCAAAGTGTCGATCGAGTGGGCGATTTCATGGAAGTCCAACAGGGGCGGGGCCGGACGCCTGCCGAACCGCAAAACGACCCGCACCGTGCGCGTCACGGTGGGCGAGATTCAGGCACTCGTCAGCGATTGACAAAAGACAAAAAGATTCGAGCACGGGTTCTCACTCGGAATATGCCGTTATACGCTCAGAAGCCAAGTAATCGAGAAACGAGAAATGTGATGCCAATCGGTACCGTGAAGTTCTTCAATGATGAGAAGGGCTACGGCTTCATCTCCCGCGAGGATGGCGAAGATATCTTCGTCCACTTCTCCAACATCGAGGGAACCGGTCGACGCACCCTCGTCTCGGGCCAGTCGGTCGAGTTCGAACTGGGCGAAGGCCGCAAGGGCGTCGAAGCCCACAACGTTCGCCCGCTCTAAAGCGATCTCACTTCGCAGGGCGGTGCCACACCGCCGCAGTGGGTTGGGCGCTCAGTTCATGCGAGTCGCCATTGTCGACGCAGGTCGCCACACAATCTGCAATCACCGTGTGATCGTCGTACGCGTCGCGACACTCGTTTGTAGCGAGCGGCGGCCACACAACCGTCACGGTTCCGCTTCTTTCGACATTGTTTGCGGTCTGTGCTCCGACGCGCACGACGAACGATCCACCCGACCACCGCGTAACGACTGCGCGAACGTGAGGACCGTTCATCGATGAACCACTCGACGACCCACTCAACGACGTGGTGATCACGTACGCGAAGGGGCGCCGTGCAACGGCACCCACAACTTGCGTCGGGTCGATCCGTACGCTCACGTCGCGAAACTACCAGTCACTCCCCTGCGTGCCTACACTTGCGCCGTGACAACCTCCCGCGAATCGATCATCCTCGAACGTCGTTTCGTCAATGCGCTTGCGGCACTCAGTGACGAATCCGTCAAGGCTGCGGCGCTCGCCCTCGACGACGACCTACGCGACGTACTTGCACAAGTAGCGGGCCTCGGAGCAGCCGCATTCGACGAAGAATCAACGATTGCCGCGCGCATTCGCGAAGGCGCACAGCGTCGTCGCTGCGCGGGCGACGTGTGCGTCGTCCTGTGCGAACCGTGCACGAGTCATTGCATCGAGGTGCTCGGTTCTGCTTCCGACGACCCGTCCCTCGACGACCTTGTCGCGATACTTCCCGACGCAATCGAGAAGTTCGGCATCGACGTCGTCAAACTGATGGTCATCCAGTACTCGCTGTCTTTGCAGGGCTTCAAGAAACTGATCGCCACCGACGATCGATTTGCGTTGCCCGTGTCGCAAAGCCCCGCGATGCAGTTGCGCGTCGTCGACGAAGAGGCCCAGGCCGCCAAGCGCGCGGCTCGCAAGGCTCGCCGCGCCGCCGAGAAGTCGAAGAAGCGCTAGAACCAGCGCCCTCTCTAGTGCCGACCGAGCACCCGGTCGGGAGTCATCGCGATCACCACACGCACTGCGGTGGCCGGGTCGAAGGCCGAGCCGTCGGGATGGCCGTGTTTGCGCACCACGGCGTCACGCAGGGCGAAATCGGGGTCGGCTGTCACCTCGAGCGGACCTCGCAGTTCCACGTAGTGAGACGGGTTCACCGGATCGACGACGCTGAACGAGCCACGACCGGCTCGCAATGCATTGACGTGCTTTTGACGCCCCGCATGCGTACTGACGAGGATTTTTCCGTCCCTCCAGAGAAACCAAACCGGGGTGGAGTTGGGGTCGCCGCGCCCATCGACGATGCACAAAGTGCCCGTTGCCGGCTCGCTGAGGATTCGTTCGGCGTTGGGCGTCAACTGGACTTGTTTCGGCGACTTTGCGTTTTCGTTCACGGGCAACCCCCTTTTTTCACCGCTCTTTTGTGTCACTACTATGACGACCGAGGGGCTGTACAAATCGTAAACCCTTCCAAGAACCGTCGAGACGAAAAGGGGTTCGCGAGATGGCGAACATAGTGCGTGCGGCACTGCTGCAAACCGATTGGCCGGGCACGAAAGAGGCCATGATCGACAAGCACGAGGCAGCAGCCCACGAAGCGAAGAAGCAGGGCGCGCAGGTCATGTGCTTCCAGGAACTCTTCTACGGGCCGTACTTCTGTCAGGTCCAGGACGCCGAGTACTACGCGTACACCGAGTACATCCCCGATGGCCCGACGACACAGCGTTTCCAAAGCGTGGCGAAGGAACTCGGCATGGTTCTCGTTCTGCCGATGTACGAGGTCGTTCAGCCCGGGGTGTACTACAACACGGCCGCAGTCATCGACGCCGACGGCACGTATCTCGGCAAGTACCGCAAGCAGCACATTCCGCAAGTGAAGGGCTTCTGGGAGAAGTTCTATTTCAAGCCCGGCAACGGGGGTTACCCGGTCTTCGAAACCGCGGTCGGCAAGGTGGGCGTGTACATCTGTTACGACCGCCACTTCCCCGAAGGTTGGCGCGCGCTCGGCGTCAACGGCGCAGAAATCGTGTTCAATCCATCGGCAACGCACCGTGGCCTCTCCGAATACCTGTGGCGCATCGAGCAGCCCGCGTCGGCCGTCGCAAACATGTATTACGTCGGCGCTATCAACCGGGTTGGTATCGAACCGCTGGGTGAAAACGACTTCTACGGCCAGTCGTACTTCGTTGATCCCGAAGGAAAGTTCGTCGGCGACGTCGGTGACCCGTACAAGCCCGAACTGATTGTTCGCGACCTCGACATGGACAAGATCAAACAGGTTCGCGACCGTTGGGCCTTCTACCGCGACCGTCGACCCGACGCGTACGGCGACCTCACCGAAAACCGTCTCGGCGGCTGAAAATCAGGGGGAAACATGGCACGCACACTCATCATCAACGGAACCATCATCAGCCCCACGGGCCTCAGCGCCGGTGACGTGTTGGTCGATGGCGAAACCATCGCCGCGATCTTCCAGCCGGGACAGGTGGCAGCACTCGGCGTCACTGCCGATCGCACCATCGATGCGAAAGGAAAGTACGTCATCCCGGGCGGCATCGACGTGCACACGCACATGGAGCTGCCGTTCGGTGGCACCGAAGCATCCGACACCTTCGAAACCGGAAGCAACGCGGCGGCGTGGGGCGGCGTCACGACGATCGTCGACATGGCCCTGCAGCGCTACGGCGAAAACGTCCAGCATGGTCTCGCCACATGGCACAAGAAGGCCGAGGGCAACTGCTCGATCGACTACGCCTTCCACCAAATCATCGGAGGCATCGACGACCAGTCATTGGCGGACATGACCTACCTCGTCGAGAACGAGGGCGTCACATCCTTCAAGTTGTTCATGGCGTACCCGGGCGTCTTCTACAGCGATGACGGCCAGATCCTGAAGGCGATGCAGACCGCCAGCAACAACGGCGCAATGATCATGATGCACGCCGAAAACGGCATCGCCATCGACGTTCTCGTCGCGCAGCATCTCGCCCGACGCGAAACCGACCCGAAGTACCACTCGATCAGCCGTCCGAGCCTTCTCGAAGGCGAGGCAACGCACCGCGCGATCGTTCTCTCGAAGGTCGCCGGAAACGTCCCGCTGTACATCGTTCACATGTCGGCAGCCGAGGCGCTCGACGAAGTCGCCCAGGCCCAGCACGAAGGTTTGAACGTCTTCGCAGAAACCTGCCCCCAGTACCTCTACATGACGCTCGAAGATCACCTGGCCCAGCCCGGCTTCGAGGGCGCGAAGTACGTGTGCAGCCCGCCGATTCGTTCCAAGCACGATCATCGCCACCATCACAAGGATTTGTGGAAGGGACTGCGCATGAACGAACTTGCCGTTGTGTCGACCGACCACTGCCCGTTCTGCATGAAGGACCAGAAGGAACTCGGCATGGGCGATTTCTCGAAGATTCCGAACGGCATCGCCGGCGTCGAACACCGCATGGAACTGATCTACCAGGGCGTCGTCCTCGGCGAGATCAGCCTCGAGCGTTGGGTCGAAACGTGCTCCACCACACCGGCACGTATGTTCGGCATGTATCCGAAAAAGGGCATCATCGCCCCGGGTTCCGATGCCGACATCGTCGTGTGGGACCCGAACGCAAAAACGAAGATCGGCATCAACGACAAGCACCACATGAACACCGACCACAGCGCGTGGGAAGGAACGGTGATCGACGGCAAGGTCGACACCGTCATGTCACGCGGCATGGTCGTGATGGAAAACGACAAGTTCACCGGACGCAAGGGCCACGGCAAGTACGTGAAGCGCGGCCTCAGCCAGTACCTGCACTGACAGAAAAGAGAAACAGATGAAGCGCATTTCCCATTGGATCGACGGCAAAGTTGCCGCGGGCACGTCGGGCCGTTCCGGCAAGGTTTTCAACCCCGCCACCGGCGAGGTGCAGGCCGAGGTCGACTTTGCCGACGTCTCTGAGATCGACCGAGCAGTCGCCACCGCCAAGGCGGCGTTGCCGGCGTGGCGTGCGACAAATCTGTCGCGCCGCGCCGAGATCATGTTCAACCTGCGTGAACTGATCGATGCCAACCGCAAGGAGATCGCCTCACTCCTGTCGCTCGAACACGGCAAAGTCATCTCCGACGCACTCGGCGAGGTGGCACGCGGTCTCGAAAACATCGAGTTCGCCTGCGGCGTTCCGCATCTCATGAAGGGTTCGTACAGCGAACAGGCTTCATCGGGAGTCGACGTCTACAACATCCGCCAGCCACTCGGCGTCGTCGCCGGCATCACGCCCTTCAACTTCCCCGCGATGGTGCCGATGTGGATGTTCTCCACAGCCCTCGCCTGTGGCAACACTTTCGTCTTGAAGCCCAGCGAAAAGGACCCGTCGGTCACGATGTTCGTGGCCGAACTTCTGAAGCAGGCAGGGCTCCCCGACGGCGTGTACAACATCGTCCACGGTGACAAGGTGGCGGTCGATCGACTGCTCGAACACCCCGACATCGCAGCGGTGTCGTTCGTCGGCTCGACGCCCATCGCGAAGTACATCTACGAGACGGGTACGCGCAACGGCAAGCGCGTCCAGGCGCTCGGCGGCGCAAAGAATCACATGCTGGTCCTTCCCGACGCCGACCTCGACATGGCAGCCGATGCCGCGGTCAGCGCCGCGTACGGTTCGGCCGGCGAACGCTGCATGGCGATTTCGGTCTTGCTCGCCCACGACTCGATCGCCGATTCATTGGTGTCGAAGATCCAGGATCGCATCCCGAACATCAAGGTCGGCCCCGGCGACGAGCCCGGAAACGAAATGGGTCCGCTCATCACCGGCGAGCACCGCGACAAGGTCGCTGGTTACGTGGCCGGCGCCACAAAGGACGGCGCCAGGGTCGTCGTCGACGGTCGCGACGGTGCACCAAGCGACGGCTTCTTCCTGAAGCCCAGCCTGATCGACAACGTGAAGCCCGGCATGGCCTGTTACGACGAGGAGATCTTTGGACCGGTGCTGTCGGTCGTTCGCGTTGGCAGCTACGACGAGGGCGTCGACCTCATCAACTCGAATCAATACGGCAACGGCACGGCAATCTTCACCCGCGACGGTGGCGTGGCACGTCAGTTCCAGTTCGACATCAACGTTGGCATGGTCGGCATCAACGTGCCGATTCCCGTGCCCGTGTCGTACTACTCGTTCGGCGGCTGGAAGGCCTCGCTCTTCGGCGACCAGCACATGTACGGCCCGGAGGGCATCAACTTCTTCACGCGCAGCAAAGTGGTCACTTCGCGTTGGCCCGATCCACGCACGTCGAAAGTCGACCTCGGCTTTCCGCAGAACCGCTAGTCCAACAAAACGAAAGGGGGAACCAACATGGATCTTGGAGTTGTCTTGCAGACGACGCCGCCCGCGGCGCGTGTCATCGAACTTGCCAGGCGGGCCGAGGCATTCGGCTTCACCCACGTGTGGACCTTCGACAGCCACATTCTGTGGGAAGAGCCCTACCCCATCTATTCCAAGATCCTCGACTCGACGAACAACGTCGTCGTCGGTCCAATGGTCACCAACCCCGCCACTCGCGACTGGACGGTCACGGCGAGTCTCTTCGCGACGCTCAACGAGATGTACGGCAATCGCACCGTCATCGGCATCGGTCGCGGCGACTCGGCCGTGCGTGTCACCAACGGCAAGCCGACGACGCTTGCGACGCTGCGCGAAAGCATCCACGTCATCCGCGAGCTCGCGAACGGTCGTGGCGTCGAGTACAACGGATCGGAGATTCGCTTTCCCTGGGCCGGCAAGAGCCGAGCCGAAGTGTGGGTCGCCGCATACGGCCCGAAGGCGTTGCAGTTGACGGGCGAGGTTGGCGACGGATTCATCCTTCAACTCGCCGACCCCAGCATCACAGCATGGACAATCAAGGCCGTGCGCGACGCCGCCGCTGCCGCCGGACGCGACCCGAAGTCGGTGAAGATTTGCGTGGCTGCACCCGCCTACGTGGGCACCGACATGACCCACATGCGCGACCAGTGCCGCTGGTTCGGTGGCATGGTGGGCAACCACGTCGCCGACATCGTCGCCCGTTACGGCGAGAACTCCGAGGTGCCAAAGGCCCTCACCGACTACATCAAGGGACGTGAAGGTTACGACTACAACGAGCACGGACGTGCGGGGAACAGCCACACCACGTTCGTGCCCGACGAGATCGTCGACCGCTTCTGCATTCTCGGCACACCCGACCAGCACGTTGCGCGCCTGCGCGAACTCGAAGCGCTGGGCGTCGATCAGTTCTCGATCTACCTGCAGCACGATGGCAAGGATCAAACGCTCGAGGCCTACGGCGAGCGCATCATGCCGGCACTCGCCGAGTCGGTGCGGGCCAAGCAATGAACCCCCTTGCGCAGCGCATCATTCGCCGCTCGGCGATGTTCGTCGTTGCTCTGGTGTTCATCGCCGCCGTGTGGGAGCTGTACAAGGTCGTCGGGCCCGAGGACGGTGGCGCGTTGTTCGGGATCAACATCCTCCCCCGATCGAACGGTCGTGCAATGCCCCACGTATGGGACATGTTGTCGCGGTACGGCCGGCCCGAACTGCGCTCGTCCGAGCGCAAGATCTGGCGAGTCGTTCTGGCCGGGGCTTGGTTCTCGTTCCGCCTTTCGCTCGTCGGCTTCGGCATCGGTGCCGCCGTCGGCGTCGCGCTCGCGACTTTGATGGCGCGCTTCAAGGTCATCGAACGCGGTCTTCTCCCCTACCTCGTCGTGTCACAGACCGTGCCCCTCATCGCTCTCGCCCCGCTCGTGGTGTCGTGGGGCGGCAAGCTCGAGGTATTCGGATACGAGTGGCCGCGGTGGCTGTCGGCCTCGGTGCTCGGTGCGTTCCTGGCTTTCTTTCCGGTTGCCGTCGGTACGCTCCGCGGTCTTTCGTCGGCCAATCCCGCTTCGCTCGAGTTGATGGACTCGTACGCGGCGTCGTGGACGCAGACGCTGTTGCGTCTTCGCTTCCCCGCCGCGGTGCCGTTCATGGTTCCGGCGTTGAAACTGGCCGCATCGTCGGCGGTCATCGGTGTCGTCGTTGCCGAGATCTCGACGGGCCTGAAGGGTGGCATCGGCCGCCTCATCATCGAGTACGCCCGCGAGGCGACGGGTGATCCGGCGAAGGTCTTCACCGCGGTGTTCGGCGCGGCGTTGCTCGGCCTCGCCATGGCCGGCCTCGTTGCCGCCTTCGATCTCTACGTCATGCGCAACCGACCCAAAGAAGCGCTGTAAAACCAAGGATCCACAATGTCGACAGTCAGCGTCTCCAACCTCAGCAAGATCTTCAACAAGGGCAAGGCCAATCAGGTCGATGCCCTTGTCGACGTGTCACTCACCATCGAAAAGGGCGAGTTCGTCTCGCTGATCGGGCCGTCGGGCTGCGGAAAGTCGACCCTCCTGCGACTCATCGCGAACTTGCTCGACCCGACCTCGGGCGACATCGTCGTCGCCGGAAAATCGGCCAAGCAGTCGCGCCTCGACCAGGACTACGGCATGGCTTTTCAGCAAGCCGGCTTGTTCGACTGGCGCACCGTCACGAAGAACATCGAACTCCCCCTCGAACTGAAGGGTTGGGACAAGGCCAAGCGCGAGGCCCGCTCGCGCGAGATGCTTGATCTGGTGAAGTTGCCCGAGTTCGCCGACCACTTCCCGTGGCAGCTGTCGGGCGGCATGCAACAGCGTGTCGCCATTGCCCGCGCACTCGCCGCACACCCTCCGCTCTTGCTCATGGACGAGCCCTTTGGTGCTCTCGACGAAATGACCCGCGAACACATGCAGGCCGAACTCCTCAGCATCTGCGCCGCGACCGGCACCACCGTCGTATTCGTCACCCACTCGATTCCCGAGGCCGTTTATCTCTCGAACCGCGTCGTCGTCATGTCGCCTCGACCGGGACGTATCACGAAGATCGTCGACGTCAACCTCGACGGCCATCGGAACGAAACCACACGTGAGCGCCCCGAGTTTTTCGCCGCGATCACCGCAGTACGCGAGGCCCTCCGCGCCGGCGGCGGCCACGCACACACGGGCGCCGGGGTCGAGGACCGCTGATGAACGGCCGCCTCCGCACCGTGCTGCCACCCGTTGTGTTCGGCGCTGCCTTCATCGGGTGGTGGGAGGCCGCGGTCAAGATCTTCGACCTGAAACCCTATTTCCTGTCGGCACCGTCGAAGATCTGGGAACAGTTCGCCAACAACAAGACCCTCATCTGGGACGCCACACGCGTCTCGGGGACCAACGCACTCGTTGGCCTCCTTGCCGGAACCGTGTTGGGTGTTGCGATGAGTTTCCTGCTCAGCCGCTACAAGGTCCTCGGCGACATCGTGACGCCGTTGGCAATTGCCCTGAACGCGATCCCGATCTTCGTCCTCGTCGCTGTGCTCAACAACATGTACAGCATCACGAGTGAGATCCCCCGGAGGCTCATGGTCACGCTCGTCGTGTACTTCATCGTTCTCGTCAACGTCGCCAAAGGCCTCACGCAGGTCAGCCCCACTCAGATCGAACTCATGCGTTCGTACGCAGCGCCCGAGTCGGCAATCCTGCGCAAGGTCCGGGTTCCGAATGCGGTGCCGTATCTCTTCACCGCACTCAAGATCTCCGCTCCTGCCGCGGTCATCACTGCATTCGTCTCCGAGTACTTCGGAGGTTCACAGAACGGCCTCGGCAGCCGCATCACCAGCAACATCGCCAATTCGAAGAACGCCGCCGCCTGGGCCTACGTCCTTGGCGCGTGCCTTTTGGGCCTTGCGTTCTACCTGGTCTCCATCATCGTGGAGAGCGCCGCTACACCCGGCGGCGCGAAGCGCACTTCGGGGCGTTCACAATGAACACCCCGACCAACACAAACAGCGGGACAACCCCGCGGGGAGGAATACAACACACATGAAGAACCGTCTAGTGAAGAGGCTTGCGGTTGGTGCCGTTGCCCTGTCGCTCGTGGCCGCTGCGTGCGGTGACGACAGCGATTCGGGCGAGTCCACCGCCGACACCACGGCTGCAGCCGAAGAGACCACGGCGACCGATGACACCACCGCCGCCGAGGACGACACCACCGCCGCCGAGGAGTGCACCGAGCCAACCAAGGTGAAGCTGCAACTGCAGTGGTTCATCCAGGCACAGTTCGCCGGCTATTTCGCCGCGCAGGACCAGGGCTATTACACCGACCAGTGTCTCGACGTTGAAATCGTCGAGGGTGGCGTCGACATCGTTCCCCAGCAGCAGCTGGCCGATGGCGCCGTCGACTTCGCACTGTCGTGGGTTCCGAAGGCTCTCGCCAGCCGTGAGGCCGGCGCGGACATCGTGAACATCGCACAGGTGTTCCAGCGCTCGGGCACCCTGCAGGTGTCGTTCAAGGACAAGGCCATCACCTCGGCTGCGGACTTCAAGGGCAAGAAGATCGGTAACTGGGGCTTCGGCAACGAGTTCGAAATCTTTGCCGCTCTGACCAAGGCCGGTCTCGACCCCGCCAAGGACGTCGAGCTCGTTCAGCAGCAGTTCGACATGGCCGCGCTTCTCGCGGGCGACATCGATGCCGCAGAGGCGATGACGTACAACGAGTACGCACAGGTTCTCGAGGCGAAGAACCCCGATACCGGTGAGCTCTACACGGCCGACGACCTGAACGTCGTCTCCTACGAGGCCGAGGGTGTGGGCATGTTGCAGGACGCCATCTGGGCGAGTGGAGAGAAGTTGGCGAGCGACGAGGCCTACAAGGCCACCGCCGTCAAGTTCGTTGCCGCTTCGCTGAAGGGCTGGGCTTACTGCCGCGACAACGCCGAATCCTGCCGCGACATCGTCGTCGCCAAGGGTTCGAAGCTCGGTGCCAGCCATCAGCTGTGGCAGATGAACGAAGTCAACAAGCTCATCTGGCCCGCCGCGGGTGGCGTTGGTGCAATCGACTCCGCTGCCTGGGACCGCACCGCGGCCCTTGCCCAGGAGACGAAGAACCTCGAAGGCAAGACCGTCCTCACTGCGGCACCCGATGCCGAGGCGTACACGAATGACATCGTCACCGAGGCGCTCGCACTCCTCGAGGCCGATGGCGTCGACACCAAGGGCGACGGCTTCGCGCCGATCGAAGTGACCCTCACCGAGGGTGGCAACTGATCAGCCCGATCACGCAGTAACGAAAGGGCCCGGGTCGACAGACCCGGGCCCTTTTCATTTGTCTGGATTTGTTTACTTGCCCGTGTAGTACGAGTCGGCGACGTTCAGTGCTTCGTCGATGATCGCCAAACCATCGCGCATCTCCTGGTCGGTGATGACGAGCGGGGGTACCACGTGCACGCGGTTGAAGTGCGTGAAAGGCCACAGGTTCTGGGCCTTGCAGGCCGTGATGACATCGACCATCGGCTTGTTGTCGGCACCGGCCGCGTTGAAAGGCACGAGCGGCTCGCGTGTGGCGCGGTCACGCACGAGCTCGATCGCCCAGAACACACCGAGTCCACGTACGTCGCCAACCGACGGGTGCTTGTCTTTCAATTTCTGCAACTCGGGACCGACGATGTCGGCACCGAGGTGACGGGCGTGTTCGACGATCTTTTCTTCCTTGAAGATGTTGATCGATGCGACGGCCGAGGCGCACGCCAGCGGGTGACCGCTGTACGTGAGACCGCCCGGGAACTGGCGCTCACGGAACGTGTCGGCAATCTTGTCGGAGATGATGACGCCGCCAAGTGGCACGTACCCCGAGTTGACGCCCTTGGCGAAGCAGATGAGGTCGGGGGTCACGTTCCAGTGGTCGACGGCAAACCACTCGCCACAGCGGCCGAAGCCGGCCATCACTTCGTCACAGATCATCACGATCCCGGTGCGGTTGCAGATTTCGCGAACGCCCGCCAGATAGCCGGGCGGCGGAACGAGAATGCCGTTCGTACCGACAACCGACTCGATCAAGATCGCGGCGACGTTGTTCGGACCTTCGACCATGATGACGTCTTCGAGATGCTGCAATGCGCGCTGCGACTCTTCGGAGTCACTTTGTGAGTGGAACTGCGACCGGTACGGGTACGGGCCCCAGAACTTGATGATGCCCGGCGTCGATGGTTCGCTGGCCCATCGACGCGGGTCCCCCGTCGCCTGAATCGCTGCCGCCGTACCACCGTGGTAGCTGCGGTAGGTGGTGAGAATCTTGTGACGTCCGGTGTGCAAACGTGCCATGCGCATCGCATTTTCGGTTGCCTCGGCCCCACCGTTGGTGAAGAAGACCATGTTCAAGTCGCCCGGGGCGGCCTCGGCGATCAACCGTGCGGCCTCGCTGCGCGCATCATTGGCGTGGATCGGCGCAATGGTGCAGAGACGGTCTGCTTGTTCCTTGATCGCGGCGACGAGTTTCGGATGCTGGTGGCCAATGTTGACATTCACCAACTGGCTGGAGAAGTCGAGATAGCGACGGCCGGCATCGTCCCAGAACCACGCGCCCTCTCCCCCGGCAACCACGATCGGGTTGATCAGGCTTTGCGCCGACCATGAATGGAAGACGTGCTTGCGGTCGTTCGTGAATGCGTCGGAAGGACGCGTTTCGAGACTGGTCATGCGACCAGCCTAGTGACCGCCCAGATAAGCAGCCCGCACGGCGGGATCATCGAGAAGCTCGATTCCGTTGCCCGTCTTCACGACGCTGCCGGTTTCGAGCACGTACGCACGATGGGCACGGCGCAGCGCCTGGGCGGCGTTCTGCTCGACCAGGAGGACCGTTGTCCCCTGCTGGTTGATCTCGGTGATGATCGAAAAAATTTGGGCAATCAGTTTGGGTGCCAGCCCCATCGAGGGCTCGTCGAGCAACAACAGCCTCGGTCGGCTCATGAGCGCACGACCGATGGCCAGCATCTGCTGCTCGCCACCCGACAAGGTTCCACCAAGCTGTGAAATGCGCTCGCGCAGACGCGGAAACAAGTGCATGACCCGCTCCATGTCGTCGTCCTTGGCCGCCGACTTGTGATCTGTTCTCGTGTAGGTCCCCATGTCGAGGTTCTCGCGCACGGTCATGCCCGGGAAGATGCCGCGACCCTCGGGTGACTGGCAGATTCCCAGCTTGACGCGCTGGTGCGAGGGCATGTTCGTGATGTCCCGGCCCTCGAACTTGATCGAGCCACCGATGACGGTTCGCAGACCCGAAATGGTGCGCATCGTCGTGGTTTTGCCGGCGCCGTTTGCTCCGACGAGGGTGACAACTTCACCCTCGTTGACGGTGAACGACACGCCCTTCAGTGCCTCGATCTTGCCGTAGGCCACACGGAGATCTGTTACCTCAAGCAGCATCGTCGGGTACTCCCAGATAGGCGGCAATGACGTCGGGGTTGTTCTGCACCTCTGCAGGTGTTCCATTGGCAATCACTTTGCCGAAGTCGAGAACGACGATGCGGTCGGTGACTCCCATGACGAGACTCATGTCGTGCTCGATCAACAGCACGGTGTAGCCCTGCGCCCGGATTTTGCGGATGAGGTCCATCAATTCTTGCTTTTCGGCCGGCGTGAAACCCGCCGCCGGCTCGTCGAGACACAGCAACTTCGGATTGGTTGCCAGTGCGCGGGCGATTTCGAGACGACGTTGATAGCCGTACGGAAGATTGCGCGCCGCATCACCGGCCCGGTCGGCAATGCCCATGAACGTGAGCAACTCCATTGCCTTGTCGCGGCCTTCGCGCTCTTCACGGTGGTGACGACGCGACCCGATGAGGGCTCCACCCACGCTTGTCTTGTGGTTTGCGTCGGCACCCACCATCACGTTCTCGACCGCGGTCATGTCGGGGAAGAGTCGAATGTTCTGGAACGTGCGGGCGATACCACGCTGGGTGATCTGGAACCGCTTGAGACCGGCGAGTGGCTGGCCGTCGAAGGTGACCGTGCCGCTGGTGGCCGTGTAGACGCCGGTGATGACGTTGAAGCACGTCGTCTTTCCGGCTCCGTTGGGGCCGATGAGTCCGAGAATCTCGCCGCGGCTGATGTTGAAGGTGACTTCGCTCAGTGCGGTGACTCCACCGAACTGCATCGTCACGTTGTCGACTGAGAGGATGCCGTCAGCCACGGGTCACCTCCCCGGCGTCGGCAGATGATCTCCAGTTGGCCAACCAGCGCTCCTTGCGAATCTTGCGTGGCACCAGGCCCTGCGGACGGAACACCATCACGAGGACCAGAGCCACACCGAACACGAACACGCGCTTGTCGGCAAATCCACGGAAGCGTTCGGGCATCCATGCCACGACCGCGCCGCCGAGAATGGCCCCCCACATGTTGCCCGTACCGCCCAGCACGACCGCTGCGAGGAACAGAATCGACAACTGGAGCGGGAAGTTGCTGGGGTTGATGAATCGCACCTTTCCGGCGTACAACGTGCCGGCCAAGCCACCGATGGCGGCTCCGATTGCAAACGCCCACAGTTTGAACTTGAACGTGTTGACACCCATCAATTCAGCGGCGTCTTCATCTTCGCGCACGGCGTTCCACGCGCGACCGACGCGGCTGTTTTCGAGACGACGAAGGAAGAACACGACGACGAGAATCACCGTGAGGCCGAGGAAGAAGTACGGCCTGGCATCGAGAATGCCGAACTTCAAGGGCCCGATGTTCGGTGGTTTGGCGATCTTGCTGATGCCGCGACTACCACCCAACCATTCGGCGTTGTTCGCCGAGATTCGGATGATTTCGCCGAAACCGAGTGTCACGATCGCGAGGTAGTCACCCCGCAGACGCAGTGTCGGCGTGCCGAGAATGACGCCCGCAAGCATCGACACCGCGACGGCGATCGGCACACACACCAGCCACGGAAGGTTGGCGTGCTGACTGGAAAGGATCCCGACCGTATAGGCGCCGACGGCGTAGAAGCCGACGTAACCAAGGTCCAACAGTCCGGCGAGACCGACCACGACGTTCAGACCGAGTGCAACAAGGACGTAAATGACCACTTTGTCGGTGATGACACCCTCGAAACTGGTGCCGGGCGTGTCGACGATCCACCCGAGCACGGGAACTTCCGGCCACCAGGGCATGAGGTACAGCGAAACGATGAAGAGAGCAATGAGCGACCAGCGCGACACTTTCGGCAGGTCGCCGACGCGCTCTCCGACACCCGATATCGCTTGTGCCGGCTTCGACGTGAGGCTCTTGAAGGTTTCCGACAGGCTCATACGCGGGCCTTTGCAAGCGATTCACCGAGGATGCCCGTTGGCCGGAACATGAGGACAACGAGCAACAAGACGAAGGCGATCACGTCCTTCCACTCGCCGCCGAAAATGGCGGCTCCGTAGTTCTCGCCCAGACCGAGGACGAGTCCGCCGAGCAGCGCGCCACGCAGGTTGCCGATGCCACCGAGCACGGCGGCCGTGAAGGACTTGACGCCGAGGAGAAAGCCGATGTTGAACCGCGTCTGGTCGTACACGAGGGTGAACATCATGGCTGCTGCGCCGGCCATGACGCCGCCGAGCAAGAACGTGATGAGAATGACGAAGTCGACGTTGACACCGAGGATCTTTGCCGTCTCGACATCCTGGGCGACCGCGCGTACACCACGACCGAGGCGCGTGCGGTTGACGAAGAGAACGAGCGCGGTCATCATGAGGAGCGCACCCACGATCACGAACACGTAGTCGATTCGCACATCGGTGCCGAGAAACTCGAAGAGCACCTTTTTCTCGAGAACACGCGGTGTTTGATACTGCTCGCGGTCACGAGGACCCCAAATGGCAACGGCTTCCGCGATAGCCGTCGACGCTCCGATCGCCGAAATGAGGAATGCAAGTCGGGGCGCTTGGCGCCCACGACGGAAGATGCGCAGGTAGAGAACCGCGAGAGGAGCGGTACCCACCAGGCCGATGATGACGTTCGTTCGAGCTGTCTCGGTGAAGATGAGGCTGGCCGTGAACGCGCTTGCGAATGCAAGTACCACCGCACCCACTTGCTCTCCCGACCCACGCAAGGGGCGGTAGGCAACACGCTCGAGCAGAACCGCGCCCGCACCCGACACCACCGTGCCGCCGACGACGCAGGCAAGCAGGATGGCAACGAGCGTGAAGCCGGTGCGGTAGGGGTAGTTCCCTCCCTCGAGCATGGGTATCCCGATGAAGTTCGTCATCGTGATCAGCGTCGCAAACGTCCCCACCATGAAGATTTCGGAGTGTGCGAAGTTGATGAGGCGCAGGACGCCGTACACCAGGGTGTAACCAAGGGCCACGAGTGCGTAGATCGCGCCGAGAGCCACGCCGGTGACCGTGAGGTCCCAGAACGTGCGATAAATCAACCAATCACTCATCAGTACCTTTCAGCCCCCGCCATATTCAACCAGAACCGTAGACGCAAAACGGTCGGGGACCGGAGTCCCCGACCGTTTCAGGATTCGTTACGCCACATGCGTGGCGCGATCGGTTTTACTCGATCAGACCCTCGACGACGATTGCGCCGCCCTCGACCTTGTAGGAGTAGACGGCGTTGCCGGCGACTTCACCGGTCTCGTCCCACTTGATCTGCTTGGTCACGCCAGCGGCGTCGTAGCTCTTCAGGAACTCGAGGACCGCGGCGCGGTCGGCGGCACCCGAAGCGATGGCTGCGAGGAATGCGTTGGCTGCGTCGTACGCCTCGGCGGCGTAGGTCTGCGGCGTCTCACCGGGGAACTGCTCGCCGTACGCGGCAGCGAAGTCGGCATTCGAGCCACCGTCTGCACAGGTGCAGGTGATGATCGAGCCCTCGGCTGCGGGGCCGGCGGCCTCGATGTAGCCGTTGTCCTTCACGCCGTCGCCGAACACGAGGATCGACTCGATGCCCGCGTCACGGATCTGCTTGGCAAGCTTGCCTGCTTCTGCGTAGTAGCCGCCGTAGAAGATCACGGCCGGAGCTGCGTCCTTCATCTTCGACACTGCAGCCGAGAAGTCGGCAGCAGCCGGGTCGATCGAGTCGGAAGCGACAACCGCGTCGGCCAGTCCCTCGCGGACGATGTCGGCAAGACCCTTGCCGTACTCGGTCGCGTCGTCGATGACGCCAACGCTCTCAGCGGCAAGCGCGTTCTGAATGTAAGCAACGATGCCGGGGCCCTGCTTGTCGTCACCGGCGAGTGCGCGGTGGAAGACCGTCCAGCCGTTGTCGTTCAGTGCCTCGTTGGTGGCCGACGGGGTGATGATCGGAAGACCAGCCTCGTCGAACAGCGGGTTGACGGCCTTCGACTCACCCGAGAATGCCGGGCCGACGATGCCGAGAACGCTGTCATCACCAATTGCCTCGGTGGCAAGAGCAGGCGCCTGGTCGGGCGAGCCCTGCGAGTCGTATTCCTTCAGCGTGACTTGGCAGTCAGCGTTGGCCGCATTGAACTGCGCAACTGCGAGTTCGGCGCCCTTCTTGATGTTCTGGCCAAGGTTGCCGGCGTCGCCCGAAAGCGCACCGAAGAATGCAATCGAGGTGCCCTCTGCACAGGTTGCGCCACCCGCGGCAGCAGTGTCTTCGCCTGCAGCAGTGGTGTCACCGGTGGTCGTTTCCTCCGCAGCAGCGGTGGTGTCTTCGGTCGAACCCGAGTCGCTGTCGTCGCCACAGGCGGCGGCGACAAACGCGAGGCTGACCGCAAGTGCGGCAGCGCGCACCAGACGGGTCTTCTTCATGTGTGTCTCCCCTTCATCGAACATCCCCTCGGGACATTCGTCTTGGTTGATAGTGAAAGAAAGGTTACGGGACGTTACATAGCCCCGCAACTGGTGCTTGTAGAAAGCAACTAGGTGGTCAGAGTAACAAGATGGTGAGAGTCAACTTCTGGGCCGGATAAGCACCCGACTTGGCCACGGATACCCGCAGTTTGCAGGTTTTCCCGGTCGTGGGCGCCGTGACGACCTTTCCCGAAATTCGACAGCCCCCCGAGAGGGCCCGCCACGTGACCTTGCCCTTCGAGTTGGTGGTGGCGATCTTCGACAACAGCGCCGTGGCGCCCTTCCGCATCGCATTGGCAACTTGGCGCACACCGCCGACGAGAACCGTCAGCGACGTCGCAACTTCAGACGAGTCGGCGATTGTCGTTGCCTCGACGGCGTACGACACCTTCGTCGCGTTCTTCAACTTCGAGACCCTGCACTTCAGCGACGTTGTCGTGCAGACCACCACGCCGTTCGCATCCCTCACCACGTAACCCGTGAAGTAGCCCGCGGGTGCGCTGCCGAGAACTCGTGCCTCTGTCCACTGCAGGTCGACCCGCTTGTTGCCCGGTACAACCGAAGAGAACACCGGCACGAACTCCCACGGCAACTTCGGTGCAACCGATGCCGAAGCCAACGACGCGGTCGAGCCCGCGTCGTTCGTTGCAGACACCGTGAACGTGTACTTCGTTCCGATCGTCAAACCGCTCACCACGCACGACAACTCCGCACCCTCGGGCGAACACGTCTTCGATTCCGGCGACGAAGTCACTGTGTACTTCGAAATTGCAAGACCACCGTTGTCGGTTGGTGCGGTCCACGACACCAAGATCTCTGCGTTGCCCGCGGTCATCGTTGGCGTGCCGGGAGCCGACGGGACAACGCCTGCCGACAATGCCTTCACAGCCGACGATGCACCGGCTCCTGCACTGTTCGTCGCCGCGACCGTGATCGAGTACGTTGCGCCCGGCACCAAACCGGTCAACCTGCACGACGAAGCCGTCGATGCGCACGTCACCGTCGTACCGCCCGCCACCGTCGCAGTTGCCGTGTAGCCGGTCACGGCCAGCCCACCGTCCGACTCCGGCGCCTCCCACGTCACGTCCATTTCCGTACGCGATGCACGAGTGACGACGACGTTGCGCGGTGCGCTCGGCGGACAATTCGACGCACAGGTGTACAGAAGGAGGTTCGGTGAAACAGCGCTAGCACCGACTCGTGGCAACACCGTCAGGGCACCTCGCGTTGCATTTGCCAGTATCTGAGAAGTCACTTCGCTGGGAGTTGCAGCCGGAGTCGCCTGCAAAATCATTGCAATGGCACCCGCGACAAACGGTGCTGCCATCGATGTCCCACTCTTGTTGTACGACCCCGAGTCGGAGTAGAAACCTGCGAACAAGTCGGGGTCGTCGAGGTCCGAAGAAGGCAAGCCGGCGACGGGCCAGGCTGACTTGATGTTCGTCCCCGGCGCGAAAATGTCGACGCACGGACCGTGGTTCGAGTACGGAGCCTCGTCATCCTCGCGGGTGAAGACGTTTCCGTTGACCCCACCCGTCGCAGCAACGGTGAGTATCCCTGCCGTCACCGGCGTCCGCTTCGAGGTGCACGCAGGGCTGAGCGATGTTTGCGTCGTCGCGGCATCGATGTAGCCATTTGCGTTCGTCAACGTGCCGTCGTTTCCGGCCGCTGCCACGACCGCGATCCCATCGGCCACCACGGCACGTACCTGTGCATCGAGTGTGTCGGATTGAATTGCGGTGCCCAGGCTGAGGTTCACGACCGCAGGTTCGTTTGCGTCGTGGTCATTGATGACCCACTGCATGCCTGCGACAAAGGCCGACACAACCGTTCCACCGTCACAAATCGCCTCTGAACCACCGGGGAAAATCTTCACCGGAACGATCGTGGCCCCCTTGGCAACGCCGTACGTCGTTCCCGCGACAATGCCGGAAACGTGTGTGCCATGGCCGCACTCATCATCGTTCGAAGACAACGTGTACGTCGGCCCACCCGCGCCCATGACGATCGGTGACACGTAATGGCCCGTCGCAACCCGTCCGCTGAACTCGGCGTGGCTCCGGCGAATTCCGGTGTCGAGAACGTAGATATTGACTCCCGTACCGTCGGCCGCGTAGCGAAACTTTCGATCCAAGGTGGGCGAGGTTTGGTCGATGCGATCGAGGCCCCAATTGTCGGACGTCTGGGAAATCGCTATCGACTGTTCGGTCGCAACCTTGACGATCGCGTCGGGCTCGACCCACCGCACGCCCGGCCGCTGGCGAATGTCGGTCAAATCGCCCGCATCGAGGTTGGCGACAACAAAGTCGACAGCGCCCTTCAGCTCCATGTTCGTCTCGACACCCTTCGCGTCGAAATGATCCGCGACCACGTCGACCGCGCGGTCACCATTCACCACGACGATGTATGCAGCAACGTCGTCCTGAGCAACAACGGGTGCTGCAACGGTGAGTGCACCGGCGGCGAAGAGCGCCCCGAAGAAACAGCGGACATGACGCGCGCGAAAAAAGTTCACAGGTCGATGTTAGGTACGTCGCTTGACCGACGAGGCACGCACGGTGACGCGCTTTTTGCCGATGCCCTTCGACTTGAGCAAAAGTACCCGCTTTTTCGTCTGGAGAATCTTTTTCCCGTTGACGAAAACGTCGACCAAACCACGCGCGTTCGAGATGCGTACGAGCACTCGGTCCGCGCTTGCTCGCACGACGGTGGCCTGGGGCTGCGTGCCATCGAGCGCACCGATGTCACTCGCGCGATATCGCAACTGTTCGCTTGGTGACGATTGAACTGTGGTGCTTGCCGGAGCGATCGACGTCGGAGTCGAGGTTTCGACGGCAGCAGGAGCGGTTGTTGCCGGTGCAGTGGTTGGTGCTGTCGTCGTGTCGGGCACCTGTGACGTGGGCACGGTTGTCGGCGTGGTGGTGGTAGGTGCTTGCGTCGTCGGCGCGCTCGCGCCGGTTTCGTTGGCGCCCGAGCCGACGTAGAGAAGAAGGTTCGGCGAGCCGGCGCCGGAACCACCGACAATGTCGCGCGTCGCCGAAGCCGTGAGCACCCGCGCAACGTCGGCGGGTGCCAACGTGGGGGCCGCCTCGAGAATGAGAGCTGCCGCACCCGCGACGTGTGGCGATGCCATTGATGTTCCCGAGAGAGTCGCCTCGTCGGCAGTGTCGTCGATACCTGCAGAAAGAATCGCACTGCCGGGCGCGAAGATGTCGACGCACGTGCCGTAGTTCGAATACGAAGCACGCGAGTCGTAACGGTCGGTTGCACCGACGGTGACGGCCAGCGGCTCGCTGGCGGGCGAGGCACTGCAGGCATCGAGGGCCGAGTTGCCCGCCGCGACCACGACGGTGATGCCATCGGCCACCGCACGCGCAACCGCCTGGTTGAGCGCAACCGACGTTGATCCACCGAGGCTCATGTTCGCCACCGCCGGTACGCCGGCTTGGTGGTGCGAGACCATCCAATCGAGGCCCGCGACGACTCCAGCGAGGGTTCCCGAGCCGTAGCAATCGAGCACCTTGACCGGAATGATCGTTGCATCGGGAGCGACGCCGAATGTCTGGCCTGCCGACGTGCCGGCCACGTGCGTGCCGTGACCGTTGCAGTCGGTGGTGTCGTTCGGGTTCGGTGCGTTTTCGATGGTGTTGCGGCCCTGCACGACGCGTGCACCGAACTCGTGGTGCGAGGCGAGCACTCCGGTATCGATCACGTACATCGACACCGCGCGACCACTCGCTGCTCGTGTGATCATTCCGTCGAGCGGAAGGGCGCGTTGGTCGATGCGGTCGAGGCCCCAGGCGCGTGTCTGAACCGGACGGTTCGTGGCGGTATTGGGTGTGAAGGTCGCGGGCGGATTCGAGGCGGGACCTTCACCCGCGGAGTTACGTGCAACCACGGTGACCGAATAGGTCGTTCCGTTTGCGAGACCACCGATGAGGCAGCGCAGTCCGACGGTCGTGCACGATGCCCCGCCCGGTTGCGCCGTTGCGGTGTAGCTGATCGTTCCGCTGCCAACCGTCGATGGTGCCAACCAGTTCACGTATCCGGCGCCATCGAGTGCATTGACAGTGACCGAACGCGGTGCACTGGGCTTGATCGAATAGTCGATGGCCGTGAACGCCCACGACAGTTTCACTTGACCCTTAGCGCCACCCCAGCCGTCGACTGCGATGTTGTAGCTGGTACCGGCGAGCACCTCGATCGACACACGGCTCCACAGTTGGCCGCTGCTCAGCGAGTGGTCGTCGTTCGTGGCACGTACCGACAGCGAACCAACGGCTGCCCCGGTGTACACCCCGAGCAGAGTGTCGAAATTGCTGGAATAAGCGGCTCCACTGGTTGAACCTGTCGAAACAACAAGTGCCCCGTCGGCCGGCGCCGTCCAGCGATACCAAAGTGACGCAGATCCGCCCGAGCCACCGTGTGTTGGCTCGTAGGCCTCGCGAGTGGCGTATAGGTTCGACGCCTCAACCAGCCCTGTCGAACCACTGATGGTCTCGGCGTTGGCAAAGCTGTCGTTCGCGGGACGCGGCACCGTGGTTGTGGTTGTTGGCGCGACAGTGGTCGTGGTGACGACGGACGTCGTTGGTGCAACCGTCGTCGTAGGTGCCACCGTCGTCGGCGAGACCGTGGTGGTCGTCGCGGCGGTCGTGGTCGGCGCGACCGTGCTCGTGGGTGACGGGGAATCGGTGGAACCCGTGTAGAGCAACTTGTTGGGCGAACCAACGCCCACCGAGCCGAGCGCGTTCACGGTCGCATCGGCAGCAATGCGCGAGGCAACCTCCGCGGGGCTGAAGGTTGGGTTTGCGCCAAGAATCAGAGCCGCGACACCAGCGACGTGAGGAGCCGCCATTGAGGTGCCGCTGAGGGTGCGCATGATCGTGTCGCCGGTGTGCGATGCAGAGGCGATTCCGACACCGGGCGCAAAGACGTCGAGACACGTACCCCAGTTCGAGAACGATGCACGCATGTCGCCCGAGGTGGATGCACCCACGGTGAGCGCGGAGGTTTCGCTGGCCGGCGACGCGTTGCATGCATCGACGTTCGAGTTCCCCGCGGCCACGGTGAAGGTCACCCCGTCGGCCACGCCGCGCGCGACCGCAGCGTTCAAGATGCGTGACTTTGCCCCACCGAGGCTGAGGTTTGCCACCGCGGGTTGACCCGCCGCATGGTCGGCAATGATCCAGTCGATGCCGGCGATGACGACCGACATCCATCCACTGCCGTTGCAGCCGAGAACGCGCACGGGTACGACCGTCGCCAACTTGGCGACTCCGGCGGTGACACCCGCGATGGTGCCCGCAACGTGCGACCCGTGGCCGTTGCAGTCGTTCGTGCCGTTGCCGTCGCGCACGCCGTCGTAACCGGCAACCACCCGACCGCCGAACTGCATGTGTGTCGGCCGCACACCTGTGTCGACGACGTAGGCACGCACCCCTTCGGCGCGATTGTCGTAGGTGAAGGCTCGGTCGAGCGGAAGTTGACGCTGGTCGATTCGGTCGAGGCCCCACGACACGGGCAACAATTGTGTGTCCGACGCCTGCACAAGCGCGTCGGGTTCGATCGCGATGACGTTCGGATCGGCCGACAGTGCGTCGTAGGCGTCGGCCGTGAGGTCAGCAGCAAAACCTGTGAGCGCCTGGCGGTATGTCACCACGTTCGTGGCACCCACGGCAGACGCCGCGGTGAGCGCACTCGCGCCCGACCTCAGTTGCACGATGTAACGACCCGTGGTGGCGGCGATGCGCACCGTGGAGTTGGGTTCGACGGCGATGACGTCGCCGTCATTACGCAAACGCCGAACGTCGGCCGCGTCGAGGGTCGCAACGAAACCCTCGACGGCGTCGGAGAACACGTCGGACACTTCGTTGCCAAGCGCCCGCTCTTTGCGGGCCTTTGCCGCGGCATTCACATCGGCATCGAAGGTGACGACGTACTCCCCCGCGACCGCTGTCGCCGAGGCCGATGAGACAAGCGGCGTCGCAACGGGAACGAGAGAGCTGAGAAGACCGGCCGCAATGGCGGCAGAAAGGCGTCTCCGGGCGGTCCTCACGCGGTCAAATGTAGAGAAGAAAGGTAAGAAAATCCGCTCAGGGGACCTTCAGCGTGACCGTCTTTTTCTTGGCGGATGCACGTTTGACCCCCACCCGCAGGGTGGCGCGGCAGGTTCCCTTTGCCAGGAAGGCAAGTCCCGAGCCCGATGCCCGGCAGACCTTCGCCGAGCCCTTCTTCACGGTGATCGACGCCGACGAGCCCGCAGGCACTCGAGTGCCCGTGATTTCCGCGACTTGCAGCGCCGTCAGGCTGATTCCGACTGCGGGTGTCGGCCGCAGCGGCGCGGCGGGTGCCGTACTCGCGGGTGGGGTCGGTAGCTCGGAGGCAGCCGGGAATGCGACCTTCGGCTGCGAGAAGCCGGGGTCCTCGATGTCGACTTGCACGACCTGGACCGCGTCGGGTTTCGGTGCGGGCAACGAGGTCGTCGGAGGCACAGTCGCGGTCGTTGCAGTCGTCGCGGTTGGCGGTGCAGGTGCCACGGCGACCGCCGTCGTCGTGGTTGTCGGCCGCGGACCGATCTGGACCTGGCGTGCCGTTGTCGACGGTGCAATCGTTGTCGTGTACGGCGGAAGTGTCGTGGTGGTGGTCGACGTCGTTGTCGATGTCGTTGTCGTCGTCGGTGGAGTGCCGACAACAAGGTTCACCGTGGCGAACTGACGCATCGACGCGTCGGTCATGTTCACCGCGTTGACACCCGACACGCGAAATTCATACGCGACTCCATCCGACAGGTTGTCGAGGCTCGCCGATGTCGTCGTCGACGTGCCGTCGTTGAACACCGTCCAGTCCGCGGCGCCGGCCTCTCGATACTCGACGATGTAGTCGTCGACAGCGACTGCAGGGGCCTTCGTCGGAGTTTGCCACCGCAAGGTCACGACTCCGTCGCTGGTGCCACCCGACAAACTTTCAACGCTGCCGGGAATGATCCAGTCGAGTGCGTAGCTAACGCGTTCGTAGAGGTTGGGCGTGAATCCGGTACAGACGGGTGTGCCCGGCTTCGGAATGTTGTTCGGGTCGTACGCGGCTTTCGAAGCCACACCGGCCAGAACCGGCCGGTCACCCGATGCAATGACGAACGGCCCACCGCTGTCTCCGCTGCACGCCGAGGCCAGCACATCCCGACTCGGGCGCAACAGACAGAGATGCTGTTCAGGAGCGAACGTGGCGTAGTAGCCACGCAACGGTGTGTTGTCGTCGGTGCAATAGGGGTGGAACGTCGCATTCACTTTCATGGTCACGCCGCGGAGAGCGCTTTGACCAACACCCTCGAGCGTTCGCCCCCACCCTGTTATGAGACCGGTTGCACCATCGGCCGGCCACGTGGCGCCGTCGAGACCGATAGGTAGCGCGACTGCACGCACGGCCGTGGAAAAGTCGAACGCCTTGCTCACCTCGATGAGCAAGAGATCAGCCTGCGGCCATGCGCCCGGTACGCCACGGGCAGGAAGAATTCGCGTTGCATAACGGGCATTGGCCAGGGACAACGACGTAGCGAAATCCGATTGGCCCGCACCGATACGAACGAACCGTGGATGGACCTGTTGCGCACCGTCGCGCCAAATGCAATGGTCGGCCGTCAGCACCCATCTCGCCGAGATGATTGCTCCGCCGCACACGTATCCGTTTCCATCCGGCCTGCCTTCGGAATCCAAGCTGAAGGAGACGAGAGCGACCTGGTACGGAGCACCTGAAACTGCGACGTCGCTACCGCCAGCAATGTTGCGGTCGCGGCCCGAGTCCGAAGAGTTCGCGCGGACGAGAATCACGCCGACCGCAGCGATTGCCGTGACGATGCCGATCACAACTGCCGAGCGCACGGCGCCGGCCCGAGATCTCGACTCCTTCACTTCTTGACCGTGATGGTCGTGGTCTTCGACTTCGGTTTGCCCTTCCCGGTTGCTACCGCGACCTTCACCTTGCACTTGCCCACCTTGAGTGCGACGAGCGCCGACCCCTTCATCGTGCAGACCTTCCTCGAGCCTTTGTCGACCGTCACCGACACACGCGCCCCCTTCGGCACGCTGGATTTGGCCAACTTCGCCGCGTCTGACGCGCCGATCGGGTTGAAAGTGGACAGTTCGGTCGACGCAATCGACACGGTCGCAGAGGCACCCGGGGTGGGCGCAACCGACGGCGTCGCAGGTGCGATGGTCGTCGCGGGTACCACCGACGTCGAGGGAATGCTTGCCGGCTGGGCCGGATTGGCCACGACGTCGCTCGCACCCTGCGGTTGCTGTTCGGCAAGTGTCGGCGGTGTCGGTGGCAGCTCCGAGAGGTCGGGCTCGGGCATTGGCGGAACCGACACCGGCTCTTCCTGCATGCCGACCGTCACCTTTGCGACCGGCGAGTAGAAGCGGTACTCGGCGCGTGCGCCGATGACTTCGTTCAGCGCCGCCACCCGGAACGCGTAGCTGCGGCCGTTCTCGAGACCGCTGAACGTGACCTCAGTCGAGGTGTTCGTGCCGTCGTTGACCGTGAACCACGTATTGCCACCGTCTTCGCTCATTTCGACGACGTAGTCGTAGACACCGGGATCCCAGTCCGGATCCTCGGATTCCTCGAACCACACGGCGCGAGGAGCCGACCAACTGAGCGTTACCGCCCCATCACCGGGCGTGGCGGCGAAATCTCGAATCGATCCGCCCGCAATCCACTTCACCATCGACCGCATGCGAATCGCCAGGGTTGCGCCACCCGCCGTGCAGTTTCCCAGACGATCGATCTCGGAGATGATTCCCGCAAGCACCGGCCGCGCCTCAACGTTGACGACAAGCGGCCCACCCCAGTCGTAGTTGCAGGCGAGGCCGCCTTGTGGTCCGGGGGCCTTGCCCAGACAAATGCGGATCTCGCTGTCGAAGTTTCCCCACTCCCCGCACTGGTTGTCAGCCGCGTCGGCCAGCACTTCAACCTGCGCCGTACGGAGGGTGCCGACGGTGCCTGGTCCGCTGGCCTTCGTGCCGAAGCCGGAGATGGTGCCGATCTCACCCTTCGCGGGCCACGAGTCGTCGAGATCGAAGGGCAGGTCGATTGGTCGAACCGAATCGAATGCGGCGAAGTCGATCGGCCTGTCGGTTTTCAACAGTGCGTAGTTGTCGTAAGAACCGCCATGGATTGCCGCTTCGATACCGAACATGTGCGTGGCGCGATTCGATTCGTTGTTTGACTCCCACGCATCAACTTTTCCGACACCAACTCGGAAGAGTTGCTTGTCCCACGATGCGCCGGACATCGAGACACAAGCCGACGACGTTGCGATCCAACGCGAGCTCAAGATCACACCGCTGCACGCGAAGCCGAACAGATCGGGCCAGTTGGTGAGTGGTCCGTAACGCTTCAACCACATCGAACTCGCGTCGAACCTGAAAACACCGACTTGGAACGGGGCCGGGTGCGCCGATTGCGAGGCGACGGCGCCGCCAGAGATGTTGCGATCGCGCTCGCCGTCGGATGATTCGGTCCCACCACATGCTGCAAGGGCGATCAAGGCGAATGCGATCAACGAGATGAAAGAACTTCCGCGCGCACGATGGCTCGCCAACGATTCATTTTTCGATGCCTGGATGGCCACGCCTGCCCCTTTTTGTCTGAATTGGCATTTACCTTAACGAAAGGCGTCGACCGTGTCCCGTCGCTGTTTGAACTGATCTTCAAAGTGCAGGCGAGTTACTGTCGGGAGTGATGTCGGGATGCAGACACCGAGCAACACGTCTGACGACGATGTTCGCTGTTGCGATGCTCGCGGCATGCGGGTCATCGGGCGACACGGAACCCACAACGACGACTGCGGACCCCACAACGACGGTGGCCACCACCACCACCGTGGCTTCGAAGTTGCCGGTATCGGGAACGATTCCGCTTGCGCAGATCAGCGACGTCGAACGCGGCGACGACCTGGTCGGAACCGCGCAACGTGCCCTGGAGGCGTGGCGCGGTGTCGCCGCCGAGTGTCATCCGTCCCGCGCCGAAGCGCTTGCTGCGCGTGACCAGTTCATCCGTGTCGAGACGTATATACGCAAGGTGCGCAGCGCGGCCCGTGACCTTCGCAGCACGACAGCGTTCAAGAGCCTGATCGAGGTCGAGGCCGCTTACCGGTCGTACGCGGCTTCGCGTGAATTCATCGTCTGCGGGGAATCGAAGGCCATCGAATCCTCATCCCCCGCCACCACGACGACCATCGTTGGTGGATCGGCCCAAGGTCTTGCCGCAGGTGGTGTGGTCGAAGTCGACCTCACCATCACGGGCACGCCAAAGGTCGACCGCGAGTTCACGGTTGCCGATGTTGGAGCACCCTGCGACGGAATCGGCGCGAACACCACGTTCCTCGTCAACTCGCAGGACGCTTCGGGTCGGTGGGTCATCACCGATGTGATCGTCAACGACAAGGGCTCGACGACTGCCGCAATCATCCCGACCCGAGCGGGTTCGGGTGCCATCGAGTACCTCGCGTACTGCGGCACGCTCGACAAACGCCACGGTGTCACCACCTACCGCGTGTCGCCCACCGGCGACACCACAACGACGCAACCCGCGCCGACGACCACCGATCCGTCAACGCCCCTTCAGGTTGTTGCGCTCGACTCACCCGCCCCGGTCGTCATCGACCCGCGTGCCGGCGAAGTTGCCGTCGAACCGGAAAGTGTCACCGCATTCCTTGCTGCGAACGAAGCGGTTGGTGGCGTCGTGATTGCCCGCCTGAACCTGGGTGATTGGGTCGCTTTGCGCGATTCCGGGGTGACCTGGGTGCCGGTCGGACCGGGGGACGACGGGCTGGAGCTGCGCATCGTCGGTGCGAAGGTGGCGGTTGCGCAGACCTTCCCGGTCAGTGCACCGAGCACTTCCGTGTCATCGCCGTCATCGACGTCGTCGACGCAACCGCCATTGACCTCGTCGGTACCGGACGCAACGGCCGATTCGGACAGCGACAAAGACATCACACTGTGGGTGCTGATCATCCTCGTCGTCGTTGCAACGCTGACGGTTTTTGGTTCGCGCCTGCGCCTACGGCGCTGAACGCGTCAGTTTTCCTGTTCGGCGATCTCGCGACGCACTTCGTCCATGTCGAGTTCACGAACGGCACCGATCAACTGCTCGAGCATGTGCTCGGGCAAGGCGCCGGCCTGACGGAAGACGAGCACACCATCGCGGAACGCCATGATCGTGGGGATCGACTGGATTTGCAGCGCGCCGGCGATGCCTTGTTGAGCCTCGGTGTCGACCTTGGCGAACGTGATGTCGGTGTGTGCCAGCGACGCCTTTTCGAACACCGGCGCGAACATCTTGCAGGGTCCGCACCATTCGGCCCAGAAGTCGACCAGCGTGATGCCGTCCCCGGTCACGGTTGATTCGAAGTCGGTCTCGGTCAGGTCAACGGTCGCCATGGGGCGAGGGTAACAGTCGAAGGTGGAGAGCGTTCGCCGAGTCGCCACACTGTCGTCGATGAGCAGCGTCGTTGTGTCCGATCTTGCGTACGCACCGCCCGGAGCCGACCAGATCTTCTTCGACGTCAACTTCGGAGTATCGCCCGGCGAGCACGCGGCAATCGTCGGCGCGAACGGCGCCGGCAAGAGCACGATCCTCAAGATCCTCTCCGGCGTGTACGAGGCCGACGAAGGCGAGTTCACCGTCGGCGGAAACATGTTGTCCATGACACAGGACGTCGGCATGTCGCGTCCCGACGATTCGCTGCGCGAGATGCTCGTCGAAGTCGCACCAAAAGTTCTGCGCGATGCGGGCCGCGCGCTGATTGCCGCCGAAACTGCACTGTCCGACGGCACCGACGATGGCATGGGATACGCCGAAGCGCTGGGTGTATGGGGCGACCTCGGCGGCTATGAACTCGAGGCGCAATGGGCCGCCGCGGCGCAACGCAGCGTGAAAACACCCGTCGACGACTTCACGAGGCGCAAGGTGTCCGAACTTTCGGGTGGTGAACGCAAACGTCTCGTACTCGACCTGCTGCTCACTTCGGGGGCGGACGTTCTGCTTCTCGACGAGCCCGACAACTACCTCGACATTCCCGCTCGCGCGTGGCTCGAAGACCAGATTCGCGCGTGCAAGTCGACGATTCTGATGGTCAGCCACGACCGCGCACTTCTCGAACGCGTCGCAACCAAGATCATCGTCATCGAAGGTGCGGGTTGCTGGGTTCACGGCGGCTCGTATGCCACTTTCCCCGAGGCCCGCGCGAAACGTCAGGAACAACTGGGTGACGACCTGAAGCGTTGGGAGACCGAGGAACGCCGTTTGTTCCACCACATGAAGATCATGAAGACGCGCGCCGCGCAGAACTTCAAGAACGCCACCAAGGCGAACGCGGCGGAAACGAGGTGGGAGAAGTTCGTGGCTGCGGGTCCGCCCCCGCCACCGGTCCCCGACCAACAGATCCACGTGCGCTTCCGCGGCAGCGACTCCGCCCGACGTGTGGTCAAGTTCGAAGATGTCGCCGTCGGCGATCTCTTCGCGCCGTTTTCCGAAGAGGTGCACTTCGGCGAGCGTGTGGGCCTGATCGGCCCCAATGGCACCGGTAAAACCCACCTTCTCAACGCACTGTACGGCGAAACCGAATCGCTGTCCGGAAACATCACGTTCGGACCACGCACCTCGGTCGGGATGTTCACTCAGATCAACGACCGTCCGGAGTTCGCAGGGCGCACGTGCATCGAGATCGTTCGCGACAAGTTGACTGACGAGGAAAAGTCGATGCGCGCCCTCGCCCGCTACGGACTTCGCAACCAGGCACGTCAAGAGTTCCAAACGTTGTCGGGCGGACAAAAGGCCCGCCTCGAGATTCTCTCCCTCGAGCTCGACGGACACAACGTGCTGCTCCTCGACGAACCCACCGACAACCTCGACATTGATTCGTCCGAGGCACTGGAACGTGCGCTCGACGGCTTCGAGGGCACGGTCATCGCTGTCAGCCACGACCGCACGTTCCTCGCGCAGTTCGATCGCTACATCATGATCACCGATGAGGGCGGTGTGTTCGCGCTCCCCGACTTCGACGTCGCGATGAAAGGTCTCGCCGAACCCACAAAGTTGGCGAGTGTGCGTCTCGCCAAACCTCTGACGACGGGCGCTTAGTCCCCTGACAGGTGCGCCCGTTCGGCGCGCAGTTGCACCAGCAACTGATCGGTCGTCTCGTTGCACATAGTGATGCCCCACTCGATGCGGAACTGCACCTGGTCGGCGGCCAGTTGCCGTTCGAGAATCTTGCGCTCGCGTCGTTTTGCAAAGAAGCCCACGTCCCGAGCGTATGCAATGGGTGTCCTCGTATCATCCACGGCGTGATCGTGATCGACGCACAGGGGCTTGCCGCATCGCGACCAAACCGACCACTCTTTCGCGACCTGTCGATCACCGTTTCGACCGGCGACCGCATCGGTGTCGTCGGCCTGAACGGATGCGGGAAAAGCACCTTGCTGCGCATTCTCACCGGCGAACTGCAGGCCGACGCGGGCGAGGTGCGCACCGGCCGCAACGCGCGGGTCGGGGTTCTGTCGCAGCATCCGGTCCTACCCGCGGGAACCGTCCGCCAGGCCGCCGCCAGCGATGTCGAGGCCGCCGCCAGCGACGTCGAGGCGTGGCGCGCCGAGGCCGCGCTGTCGCGGCTTGGCATGGGCGACATGCTCGATGCGCGCACCGACCAGCTGTCGGGCGGTCAGACGAAGCGCGTTGCCCTCGCGTCACTTCTGTGCCGAGAGTGGGATGCCCTCGTTCTCGACGAACCGACGAACCACCTCGACCTCGATGCGATCACCTACCTGGAAGATGCGCTCGCCTCTTTCGGCGGGGGCCTACTACTCGTCACCCACGACCGTCACGTGCTCGACCGCGTCACCACCAAGGTGCTGGAAATCGACCGCGGTCACGCCTACGTCCACGAGCCCCGCGGTGTCAACACAGGGTCGGGCTACGCCACATATCTCGCCGCGCGCATCGAGCGCGAAGAAACCGCGGCCACTGCCGAACAAGTCCGCCGCAACGCGGCACGTCGCGAACTCACCTGGCTTCGTCGCGGCGCGCCCGCACGCTCGACCAAACCGAAGGCTCGGGTCGACGCCGCAAAGAACTTGATCGCACAACGCGCCGACGCACCCGCACGACAAGGCGACATCGGCCTCGACCTCGGTACCACCCGGCTCGGTTCGAAAGGCGTCGAACTCGACGGCGTGTCCTTCACTTGGCCGGGCAACGCGTCGCCCACCGTTGCCAACTGCACGCTGACGCTCGAACCCGGCGATCGCATCGGAATCGTCGGGCCGAACGGTGCCGGAAAGAGCACGCTGCTCGACCTCGTCGCCGGCCGCATCGAACCCGCGACGGGAACCGTCACTCGCGGGTCCACGGTGAAGATCGGTTACTACGACCAGCTCGGCCGTGACCTCGACCCGACCCAACGCGTGCGCGATGCGGTCATCGGCGACAAGGGCGACCCGTCGGTCGAGGACCTCAATTTGATGCGCAGTTTCTGGTTCGACGGAGATGCGCAGTTCGCGCCCATCGGCACATTGTCGGGTGGCGAGCGCCGCCGCCTGCAACTTCTCCTCACGCTCGTCGCGCAACCCAACGTCCTGTTGCTCGACGAACCAACGAACGACCTCGACCTCGACACGCTGCGCGCACTCGAAGACCATCTCGAGACATGGCCGGGCATCGTGGTCGTCGTCAGCCACGACCGCACCTTCCTCGACGTCACCGTCGATGAAGTGTTGGCACTCGGCGGCGACGGCAACGTGCGCCGCGTCCGCGGTGGTGTCGCCGGCTGGCTAGCGGAACGGTCCGCCGGCACAACGACCTCCGACAAGGCGACATCGTCGAGTCACGTGGCGACGGCGAAACCAACCACTAAGTCGAAGGTGAGTCCGAGCACGCTGCGTCGACAGATCGGCGAAGCCGAGCGAGCGATGAACAAGGCCCAAGCCGAATCGGAACGCCTGTCCGCGGAACTCGCCGCGGCCGGCAACGACCACCACAAGATCACGGCATTGAGCGAGGACCTCGGTCGCGTCCACGAGACCCTCGCAACTGCGGAGTCACGTTGGCTCGAACTCGCCGCCGAGGCCGAGGCGGCGGGACTCGATATTTCGTGAAGGCGCGCTGACAACTCGCCATCGTTGACTTAGGCTGAAGCCATGTTCAGTCAAAAAGCCGCGCGGGGGACCACCCGCGGGCTTGTCCTCATTCTCGCGATCGGCACGCTCGGCGTGGCCTGCGGCGGCAGCGACTCCGACTCCCGCGATCGCAACACCTCAACGGCGACCAAAATCATGACGTGTTCCAAAGCCGGCCAAGTGAAGAACCTCGCCGGCAAAAAGATGGTTTGCGGTCAATCCACGATGGCGAAGAAGTCGCCAAAGCAATGGTTCCCCGTCGCTGCACAAAAGAAGTGGGTTTGCAAGAAAGCGGGCATCCCGCGTTATCAGAACGGCATGTTGTCGATCTGTGGCACCGTGAAGAAAAAGACCTTCTGGCACACCATTGTTCAGACGCAAGCATCGGCTCTGGCCACGCCTGCCGTCACGACCATTGCTCCCACGGGTGCCTCGACCGTCGATTCATCTCCGACGGCAACAACGACCGCCAACGCCGTCGGGTCCGTATCGGGCTCGCCGATCGTGCGTGAATCGGGAACCGGACCGGCACCGACGACTTCCACGTCTACCTCGATTCCCGCGCCGACGACGACGGATGCACCGCCGTCCGGGCCAACAACGACTCTCGGTCCGCTCGAGATCGTCACCAGTCATGTGCCGCTTCGACCACGAGTCGGGGACGAAGTGTGGTTCGGTGCCCGTGCCGGCTGCGACGTGGAACAGTTCATGTGGCGCGTCGACTCGGCCAATTACACCCCACATTCGGAGTCGGCAACTCACCAGCCATTCACTCCGTCACAGCCCGAGTCATACAAGGTGAAGGTTTACGGCACCTGTCGCAACGGCGAATTTGCCGGCCGTGAAGTGGCTGGAACGTTCGAGTTGCCGGTTCTCGCTGCGGCGCGGCCCGCGAACGATGACATCGCGAATGCCGACGTCATGACCGGTGAGACCGGCACAAGCCGGAGCACGACGATGGGCGCATCGCTCGAGATCGACGAGCCAAAGCACACGAACTGCAAGTGGGAAGCCGATGTCTCGGTGTGGCACCGGTGGGCCGTACCGAAATCCGGCAAGGCATCGATCACCTACGCTCCGCAGAACACGTGGCGGGCAGGTGGGCTCGTCGTTTACAGCGGAACCTCGTTCGACACCCTGGAACGCGTTCCCACGGTCACATCGCCCGACTGGAGGACGCAAACCTTCGATGCCGTCGATGGCGTCTCGTACAGCATCGTTGCGACCGGCTGCTACCGAGGCAGTTTCGGCGCTTTCAATCTGCGCTGGGAACTGACGGATGAAGCATCCACGACAACGACCGCCGCCCCCAGCACGACGACACCCTCGCCGGCTCCCACTCTGAAGGTTGGCGACACCGGACCGGGTGGCGGCATCGTGTTCCTCACCCCCGACTCCGAAGGCAACCTCACGGGCAAGTACTTCGAGGCGGCACCTGCGACGTGGTACGCGCCGTTCGACACAGGTGGCATCACCGCGATGCAAATCGCGGCGTCGATGGAATACGGAGGCCTGAAGGATTGGGTCCTGCCTTCGATCAATGAACTCCGCGCGCTCTACGCGGTGCGCGAGAAAGCCTCGTGCAAGACGAAGTGCGCAACGAGTTTCGGCACGGGCACCTACTGGTCGTCGACCGTCGAAGAGGGCAAGGAGCCCCTCACGGTGAACTTCTCGACACAGGGATCGCTCGCGGGAGCAGTCACGGAACTTGACAGAACATCGGGTGCCTTCATTCGCGCGATTCGGAGCTTCTCATGAACCTGCGCCGCTCGCTTCCGCTTCTCGCCACGTTTGCCCTTGCCATCGGTGTCACCGGATGCGGTGACGAGTCCTCCGAGCGCGACCGCAACGTCGACGGTGGTCTCACGTGCGCACAGGGCGGCCCGTGCGACATCGGCGACATCGGCCCGGGTGGTGGCATCGTCTTTTCGACCCTGAACGACGGCGGCGCGCTCCTCGAAGCTGCTCCCGTCAACGGCGTCGCGCCGTGGGGCTGCGGCTCGTCCGTGTTCGTCATGTTGAACGGTGAGGGCAGCGGCGCAAACGACTCGGCCGCGGTTGCCGCTTGCGATGACCCCGCCCCCGTCACCGCAGCAAGACTCGCCGAATCGTTCGAATACGCGGGTGCAACCGACTGGTACCTGCCGTCCGTCAGCGAACTGAAGTCGCTGTACAAGCATCGTGACACGTTCGACTGCGGCGACGACGGCAACTGCACCACCGTTCTCGCCGAAGGTGAGTACTGGTCCTCGACTGCTGCTGCCACCGATCCCACCGCAGCGCGCTACGTCTCCTTCGTCGACGGAACCGACAACGTCGACGAGCGCGCATCGGTTTATTACGTCCGCCCCGTGCGCGCGATCGTGCAGGTGACGACGACGCCCACAACGACACCACAGACGACGACACCCACGACGACCGCGTCGGAGACCACTGTCACCGAAACGACGACAGTCCCCGAAACGACCAGCCCGGACATCACCGTTTCCGAAAGTACGGTTCCCGAGACAACCGCTCCGGACACCACCGTTCCCGGAACCACCACCGAGGCGCCGATCGTCTTGAAGAACTGGCCGGATCTGAAGGTTGGTAGCGACCTTGGCGCCGAGGTCACGACTGTCTCGGCTGCACCGAACGGCGACTTCTACGCGACCGGATTCTTCAGGGGAACCTACGGGTGCGGCACGAATGCGACGGTTCTCACGGCCCAGGAAGGAGCCGAAGCTGCATTCCTGTGCAAGTACGACAAGGACGGCGGACTGGAATGGGCGAAATCCTTCAACGCCAAATACATCGAATACGGCAGCCTCGTCGAAGCCGACGGCAACACCGGCGTCTGGCTCGTCGGACGATTCGCGGGAACCATCGACCTCGACCCGAACGAAGGTGAGGAACTGCACACCAGCGTCGGCTCGCGCTCGGCGTTCATCGTGAGGCTCGACTCATCCGGCCGCCACGTATGGAGTGGCATCTTCACGGGCCGTGACGGTTCGGCACACGCGCGAGCCATCGGAATCGGCCCTGACGGACGGGTCACGATCGCGGGCTATCTCGAAGGAACAATCGACTTCGACCCTTCGGAATCAACCGAGACCCTGAAGTCGATCGGCAAGCCCGACGGATTCGTCGTCTCGTTGAGTCGGAGCGGCGAGTATCTCTGGTCGTACAACTTCGGCACGAAGTCGAACGGAAACGACGGGACATGGGCCCGCGCGCTCGCTGTCAGCCAGTCGGGTGATGTCTACGTCGCCGGACACTCGGACGGCGACGTCGAATTCCCCACCGGCGGAGCCACGATCGTCAGATCAATGGGCAACGCCTACGACGGCTTCGTCCTGCAACTCGACCGTGACGGGAAGTTCGGTTGGGTGAACCGCATTGCCAGCACGAAGTCCGTGTACGTGCGCGCAATTGCGCTCGATGAAGCCGGCAACGTCTACGTCACCGGCAATGCTCGCGAAGTACTCGAGATAAAAACCAACGGCGGAGAAATGCTGGACATCCGGCCATCGAAAGGCAACCGAGACGCCTACATCGTGAAGTTCTCACCCAGTGGTGGGCTCGAGTGGACATCGGTCATCGGCGGTTCGGGTTTCGATGAGGGCTACGCGATCGACGTCAACTCGTCGAGAGGTGTCGTCGTCGGCATCAACTACGAGGGCCGCGCCAGGGACCTCGCATTTGCGGGTAAGAACCTGCCCGAGAACTTTGCCGAGCCGGAATCGAACGACTCACTCGACATTGGCCTCGTCAGTTTGAGTCGGGCCGGCGCATGGATCGGCTTCGAACGCTTCGGCGGCAATGGACCCGACCTCGTGCGTTCGATTGCCCTCTTGCCGAAGGGAACCGCATACATCGGCGGCGTCTTCGGCACCCTCCAGGAACCAAGAGGGTCGGGTGACGACGAGGAAGGCTGTGTCTACGACGAGTTTGGCGGCTGCACTGCGTGGCTTGCCCGCCATGCTCTCGAGGCGTCCTGGCCGACGCTGAACCCGATGATGATCATCCAAACGCCACCGACCACGACCACTTCGACGACGACAAGCACAACAACTTCGACAACCACGACCACGGTTCCGCAGGTGACAACGACGATCAACACGGACAACTGTCGGATCACATTCAAACCAGAGTCTTCGTTCTGGTCGGGAATTTTGAGGGCGTTCACGGTCGGCTCTTGCGACACCATGACGTCGATCGTTTACCAGTACTACTCGGGCTCGACTCCGCTGACGATTGTCGGCACACTCAGTCAGCTCTCGACCCGCTCTCAACGAATCGACGACATCAATACGCTGACCAGGTTGCCCGGAGCCGGCACCGACCGACCGAACCAAGTTTTGCTGAGGATCACGCTTTCCGGTGGCCGGCAAATTCAGGAAGTCAAAATCCCGCTCTGCTGCGAGACAAACAAGTGGGTGGGTGTTGCGCGGGCGACGACAACTACATCCACATCCACAACCACGACAGTCGCGCCGACGACAACCCTCGGTAATAACGACTGCCGAGTCTCATATCGCGGCATACAGCTCACCCTCTGTGCTCCGGTCAAGACGTGGGAGTACGACTTGTACGACGACACCAAGTTCCTCGGTGATGGCCCATCAGGCGAGGTGTACTCGACCAACATCAACACCCTTCTCGTCCGCGAGAAGCAAGAGGTGACACGACTGCGGGTCCGGGTGAAATTCCGCAACGGTGCCGAACTTTGGAACGTCTTTGTTCCGGTGAGGCCCGGGTCGGACGCGGTCGTCCAATTCACGAAGTCGCCCGACAAGTGACGTTTCCAGTGCCGACTGGTTCGCGTTCCGCGTAGCCACCTCCAGCGGCAAGAATCGGGCCATGGAAACCGAGTACTGCCTCGTCGAGAAAAAGAACCACGTGATGACGGTTCGACTGAACCGTCCCGACCGCCTGAATGCGATGCATCCTCCGGCGAACATCGAACTGGGTTTGGTCTTCGACGACTTCGAAGCCGACGACGACATGTGGGTCGCCGTCATCACGGGCGAAGGGCGGGGTTTCTGCGCGGGCAACGACCTTCGCTACCAGGCCGAGGGCGGCAAGCGCGATCCGATGCCGCGTGGCTTTGGCGGACTGACGTCGCGCTGGGACATGGTCAAGCCGGTGATCGCGGCAGTAAACGGTGTCGCCATGGGCGGCGGTTTCGAAATCGCCCTCGCCTGCGACCTCATCATCGCCTCGGACAAAGCGGTTTTCGCCCTGCCCGAGCCGAAGGTCGGCCTTGCCGCCCTGGCGGGTGGCCTCAACCGCCTCCCCCGCCACATCGGACCCAAGCGAGCACTCGGCATGATTCTGACGGGGCGTCACGTTTCGGCACAGGAGGGTTACGACCTGGGCTTCGTGACCGCCGTCGTACCCCACGACGAGTTGATGGAGCGGACCCGGGAATGGGTCGACCAGATCCTCGCCTGCTCGCCGCTTTCGGTGCGGGCCAGCAAGGACGTGGTCTACCGCAGCCTGTCTACGGGTTCGCTGCGCGAGTCGATGGAAGCCACTTACGACTCGGTGCGCCGGCTCCAGCAGAGCGAAGACTTCATCGAAGGGCCCAAGGCATTCGCGGAGAAGCGTCCGCCCCAGTGGAAGGGTCGCTGACCGCCCAGAAGTTTGATTGTACACCGCATCGTCTCTACTCAGTAACCTGCACAATGTAGGTCTGAGCAAGGGAGCGTGAATGAAACGTCACGGAGTATTGCGGTCGGTCGGAGTGGTCGTCGCGGCCGGTGTGCTCGTTGGCTGTGGTGGCGGCGGCACATCATCAACGGCGGACAGCACATCAGTGGCCCCGGCATCCGACGCTGCGGCATCTGACACCTTGACGGCAAGCACGACAACGCCCGCGATCACTTCGGTCGATGCGCCGGCACTCTCCTACATTCCTGCCACCGGAGAAGGTGCTGCTCGTCTCTTCACGATCGAGATGACCGATTCAACGGACGGAGAACTGCGCGTCGACATCAGCGAAAACGAAGTCGCGGGTGTCGGCGACATGAAGAGAGCCGCGGCGTGGAACTCGGTGATCGTCGCGTCGCTTCTCACCGGCACGCTCCCGGCGAAAACCTTCCGCTTCGTCGAAACCGGCTACATCGACGGACCCAGCGCGGGTGCGGTGCAGACGGTCGCGGTTCTGAGTCTTCTTCTCGGAGACGAACTGCGCACCGACGTCGCGATGACGGGCACCATCAACCCCGACGGCACAGTCGGACCCGTCGGAGGTATTCCCGAGAAACTCACCGGTGCCTCGGCCGAGGGCTACAAACGGGTGCTCATCCCGATGGGGTTGCGCAACAGTTACTCGGAAAAAGAACAGGCCTTCGTAGATGTCGTTGCTCTTGGCGCGGAACTCGGGCTCGAAGTCAAGGAAGTGTCGACCATCTACGAGGCCTACACCGAATTCACCGGAGAACAAGTACCCCGATTGACCCCGAGCTCGAACGTTCGTCTGTCGAACGTCGCGTACGACAGATTGAAGGCGAAGGTCAGCGAGTTTGTCGCCAAATACGAGGGAATGGCGGCAAAATTCGGGCAGCTTCCAACGACGATCGCCGAGCAGTTCCTCGACGTCGCGAAAGAAACCGACGACCTGGCAAATCGAGCTGTCGAATTGTCGAATCAGGGATTGCAGGCGGGTGCCTACAACCTCATCATGCGGGCATACGGGCAACTGTCAGCTCTTGTTTTCTCGGGAGAGGCAGTCGAACTGTTCATCAGTGACGGCATCTCCGGTCTGAACTCAAAGATCGACGAAGCACGCTCCATCGACACGCAAGTGATCGCGTTCTTGGACAACTTGAAGACGTACGACCCCAAAACGGTCAGCGAAGCAGCGTCACTCATGAACGCGTACGGCGGAATTTTCGATGCGTTCAGCCTGTCCGGAATTGCACTCGGTGAACTGAAGGCCATTTCCGACGCCTTCAATGGAGGAACCCTCGAGCTGGGCGATGCGGTCGCCGCCATCACACTGCCCCTCATCTACCTCTCGGTCGCAGGGGTGCAAGTCGAGGGAACGAAGGCGCTCTTCGATGTGGGCCGAGACCTCGGCGGCCCGGCAATCGAAGACGGCGTCGATCTCGCGAATCTCGCCGATTTGTTCCGCAAGGGTTCCGATGCGAACTGGGAAGCATTCCGTGCGATCTCGGTCGAGCGGTATTCGACGAAGCTGAACATCTCGGCGGAGAGCGTCATCGACAGATTCCGCCTGAGCGATGTCGACATCGAGTTGTCGCTGGACCAGTCGCGCTCGATCGACGGCCTCGCCGATTATCTCGGCGCCGACAAACCAAACGCACAATTCGCACAACTCGGCTACGCAATCTCGAACTACTCGCGCAACGCGGCCATTCTTGCGAAATACGAGTCGCTCGGCGTGCTCGATGACGACGGCAACCTCGTTGACGTGCAGGCACCAAGCGCATTCTCCGATGCGCTTTCACTTGCAAAAGACCAACTCGCTGCGAACATTGGCCTCCTCCGCGACGCGGGAATCGAGCCGGCCCTCGAAGTAGGTGGACTCGAAGCCGCGAACATCGACCGTGAAGGCGACGTGACCGCCAAGTTCGAAGCATTGTCCATGTACTGGGGGGCCTATCTCAGCACGCGGGCCCTGGCCTATCTGGCAGGAATCGAAACGAAGGGACTCGACCGATGAGAAAAGCTCTGGCAAGCGTTTGGGTTGTCACGGCCGCACTCGCCATTGCGACTCCGCCAGTCACGGCGGCAGACGTCATCTGCGGCTTCTACGACGGTCGGCGGGTCTGCACGGCAATTCGCCGCACGGGACCCGGCAAACCCACGACGCATCCCACGATGACCGCTCGCGCGACCCCAAAGACCGTCAAGGTCGGTGACTCGGTCAAGTTGTGGATGGGCCCGAAGCGAGGACGGAACGGGTTCATTTCCGGCGAACTCGTGCGGTTTTTCGACCTCTACAAGGGAGACACGGACGAAATCACTGGGATCCGCGACTCGATCAAGGGCGGCATCGCACGTTGGTCTCGGCAGTATTTGTCGCTGCCCGGTGTCGACCAGACGGGTGTCCACCATCTGTGCGCCTTGGGCGAGCGATCGGGCAAGTTGGCGTGCGCAAAGGTGACCGTCGTGTGGGGTTCAGGATCGGCCCCCGACGAGGCGTACCGCGGCGTGGGAGGCGACACCTACGGAGGTGTCGTCGCAGTCACAACGACCGCACCGCCGGTCGCCAGTCCGACCACGACGGCCCCGTCTGCCCCGTCTGCCCCGTCGACCACGGTCGCGAGCGGGTTCGCACCACCAAGTGCAGGCGACAGCTTCAGCACCCCTGTCGCGGGCTGACCCCAACCTCCGACACCCTTCGCGAACGACCCGAAAAAATCGGGGTTTTCGGCACGGGTATCACCCACTTCTTCGCGCCGATCTAATAGTTTCGGGTCCATGAAGAAGCGTGACCTCATCCAAGCAGTAGCCATCCACGCCGACGTCGACAACAAGACGGCGGCCAAAGTTGTCGAAGGAACGATCGACGTCATCCTCGCGAATGTCGCGAAGGGTGAAATCGTGAACATCTCCGGCTTTGCAAAGTTCGCCAAGATCAAGCGTCCAGCCCGCATGGCTCGCAACCCAGCGACCGGCGAGCAGATCAAGGTCAAGGCAAAGACCGTTGCCAAGATCACCGCACTCAAGGGCTTCAAGGACATCGCTCTCGGCGTGTCCCCTGCTCCGAAGTTGAACACGGTGCGCAAGGCAGCTCCTGCTCCGGCCAAGAAGGCTGCAGCGAAGAAGGCTCCGGCCAAGAAGGCCCCCGCAAAGAAGGCTCCGGCCAAGAAGGGCAAGCGCTAGTTCGCTCCTCTCTCTCTGCGTTACTACGGAACAAAAAAGAAGCCCGGCCGCAAGGCCGGGCTTCTTCCTTTTCTCGATTGATGTCGACCTTGCGTCAGCCCTTTCCCGGCATCGGCGGCTGCATCGTTCCTTGCTGACCGTTCATCGGAGGTGCGATGCCATCGTTCTCTTCGCCACCGAAGTTCAGTCCACCACCCATTTTCATCATCATGTCCTTGCAACCCATTCCGCTGTAGGTCTTGCAGAACGTCTCGGCCTTGCTACCGAATTTCTGCAACGCCACCATCGGACCAGCCTGCAAGGCTGCGCGACAATCTGCTTCAGCCATGCCGATTGCTGCGCATGCCGCTGACACCTTTGCGGGGTCGAGACCCGGGCCCTTCGGCATCCCCTGCTGACCGCTCGCCGTACCTGCGCCGGACGCGAAAGCGAATTCCTTTTCGCAATCTGCTTCGGGGCGCGCCAACAACGTCGAGCACATTTTCACCCACTTCGACTTACCGAGCGTCGAAAAGTCGGGCCCCTTGCCCGGGCGGAACATCAATGCACAGTCGACCTTATTGAAGATCTTCGAACAGTTGTCGTCGAACTTCGTCGCTGGCTTTTCGATGTCCGACATCGCCGCCTGCATTTCGGGGGCAATGCCGTCGGTCTCTTCCCCGCCGAGTGCTTCGGTGTCGTCGGCCACGAATTCGGTGCCGTAGAGCACGTCGAAGTCTTCCGAGATGAACTCGGGCAACTTCCCGCTGCGTGGCGCAAAGACTCGATAGGTGTACTGACCATCGAGCCACACACCGTCGTCGTCGGTGGCAAAGACGTCGAACTTGGCTCCGCCGCGCCGTGCGACCATCGAATCGATTTCGTCCCAGTCGCCATCGGTGTTCAACACCTGCAAAGCGGCTTTGCGCGTGGCCCTACCGAGCTTGATCGAAATAACGCAGTCGTCCTCGTCGACACCCTCGATCATTTCCCCGTCGTCGCAACTTCCCTTTGCGAGAATCGCGGGCTTGCCCAGCGCGGCGTTCTTCACCCTGCTCGTCGCTGATTCGGACGCTCCACACGATGCAAGGACGACAGCCGCGCTTGCACCGATGGCAAACATCAATGTGCGTTTGTTCATCACGTCATTTCTCCCTTCACAGCCCCGTCCGGCTCACGGACATGAACTTCCTTCAAGCGGGAACATACAGCAGTTTCCCGACCCGTATTCGTCAGGGATTGACCACGCACTGGTTGGCGGGCTCGACGCGACGCGCGTCCGGTGTGCGGACGGTGACACGAAGGCTCGCCGGATCATCCGAGCACATGGCCAACAACCACGCCCGAGCAAGGAGTCCATCGGGCTGAGACCGCACATTCTGGGCGAGTTTGCGGACGCGCTCACCCTCCGTGCGCGAATCGACGAGAACATTGCCCGCGCCGTCGATGATTTCTATCCACCGCTCCACCCGGGGCGGATTGGGTGAAAAGACTCCCCAGACCTGGGTGATTCCTGCACCGCGCACTGCGTACGCCGCGATGTTCCGCTGCGCACCGGCGGACGCGGCCGGCGAACCCGAAACACTGAGAAAAGTCCAGGTGACGACGCACGCCGCGATCGACCATGGCACGAACCCTGTGCACGGAGTTGTTTTCTCTGCTTTCTGCAGTCTCACGGCGGCAACGAAACCGATCATTGCGACGGCCGAGAAGAACCACAGTCCGCAGACGAGGGCGATGGACACGTGCAACAGCACAACGAGTCCGGTGATTCGCCGGCGCAGCGATTCGGAAACTCGGGTCTTCACGACGAGCGCAACCAGCAACATGACAGCCAACGCCTCGGCCACGAGCGTGCCCCATGTTGCAAGTGACAACACTCCATCAGGCAGGTGTCGGGCAAGAGACCCGAATGGACCCCGACGACCATCCGGGTTGTCGACAACGAGTCGCAACGCCGAACCATTGATCCACGTCTTGCCTCCATGGAAGAAGCGAATCAGAAGCGGGGACAGATACACCATGGCGATCTGGATCCGAAAGGCGCGGAGCATATGACCCGACCATCCGATGATCGATCCGATCGCCACCCAGAACAACAACACGGCGAGGTACATCTCCGCCGAAGAAATCGCGAACGGCGCGCGTGCGTTCAAGGATGCAACGCACACGAACAAACCGACAAGACTTCCGATGCCGATTGCCTTTTTGGGCCGGGCGAACAAAAACGCACAGAATGCAAACCCGAGGAAGAGCACCAGGCGAACGACGCCCGGATCCGACAACGGGTCGAACAGAGACCAACGTCCGGGATAGTGAACGCCGTCCGCGAATCCTGCCGTTGCGTAGAGACCATCGTTCGACAGCAACAGTCGCGAGTCTTCCCACCAAGTGGTGATGCACCACGCGGTGACGACCGCGAGCAAACGGTGCAGGGTCGACGGTTTCAACTCGGAATACGCGCCAGCAACCCGCGATCAATCACCGCTGCAATCGCACGCTCGAGGCCCACGATCGCCATACGACGATCACGCTCGCTCGAGGGAACGAACGCACCGGCGATCAGGATGTTGAAGCTCATGATGAACAACAAACCGACGTCGTAGTCGTCGCGAATCTGTTCGATCGTGTAGTTCTTCACTCCGTGTTCCGCCATCTTCAGGCGGTAGTAGTCGAGGTATTCGTCCTCGATGGCACGACGGACGTCGACCTCAAGGCTCGATGCCGCCAACCAGGCAAGATCCTGCAATGGGTTCGACACCATGACGTTCTGCCAGTCGATCATGATGACGGGCAAAGACCCCGGACGACCGTTGCCGAACATCGCGTTGTCCATCTTCACGTCGCCGTGAATGAACGTCATCTTGCGATTGCCCATTTCCTTCATGATCTTCTTGAAAGAAGCGACGTAGTTCGGAAGCGCCTCGAGCAGTTCCTGGGGAAAACACTCGGGAAAATTCTTGATGGCCTGTTCCCACGTGCCGAAGAACCCCGGGCTGAAGCCCTCGATGTACTCGTCCGAGTCGAACGTCATCATGTGGCCGAATTTCTCGCGCCAGTTGTCGTAGAAACGGGCGTGCAACGGCGAGATCGCGTCGATCACCATCTTCACCTGCTCGAGGGTCACGCCTTTCACCTGGTCACCAACGTCGTACCCCACGAGGTCTTCGATCACCACGGCGTTGCCACCGGTCACCGGGTCCATCTGGGCGAAATAGCACTTCGTCCTCGGCATGGCGACCTCGTTCGCGATCTCGTTGAAGAAGCGAACCTCGCGCTCGTACAT
>VFQT010000285.1_pt1 | contig 78670 bp, 69 predicted proteins | sample 3512381 | NCBI WGS metagenome assembly VFQT01 (sample SAMN10412376, study PRJNA504923) | tailings metagenome | isolation source: Relicate 2 Philex TSF3 active mining site | place: Philippines: Tuba, Benguet | collected 2017-08-29
ATTCTATTTAAAAAAGCATTTCCCATGAATTTTAACCTACCCTCTGTAGATTGATCATAAATCGCTTCGTGTATTTTTCCATGTTCCAGCCCTAATTCTTTCAAATGCGCCACAATTTTATGCACTGAAGCAGTACAAGAAGGGAATCTGAATGATCCAGTATCTGTCATTAATCCAGTATATAAACAAGTTGCGATATCTGTATTAATCAAGTTACTATGACCTGATTGGACTATAAAATCATAAATCATTTCACAGGTGGAACTCATTTTTACATCACTCACTCCAAAACCAAAACTAGCAATATCAGGTTGTTGATGATGATCAATTAAAATTTTAATTGCTTTGGAGTCATTAATCACTGGCTCCATGTGTTTAGTTCTATGTAATATATTAAAGTCTAAACAAAAGACATAATCCGCATTTTGAACAATCTCAGTTGCTTTGGTTTTATTAGATTCAAAGTCAATAACATGCTCAGTACCAGGCATCCAATCTAAAAATTGCGCCCAATTGGTGGGAGAAATTACATGTACATCGTGGCCCAATTGTACTAAAAAATGATACAATGCTAAACTAGATCCCATTGCATCTCCATCAGGTTTTTGATGGGCAGTGATCACTGCCTTGAATGGCTTTGATAAATAAGGATAAAATTGATCAATAGATAGCATAATTATACAAAATTACTATAAATCAAAGGTTTTTACTAATTTTGCGGCTGCAATTAGCAACAATTATAACAAATTGATTATGAGTAACAGAACATTCACGATGATTAAACCTGATGCTACTTCTAAAGGTCATACAGGTGCCATTTTAGATCAAATCATTAAAGCTGGTTTTAGTGTAAAAGCAATGAAATGGATTCAATTGTCTGAAACACAAGCAGGTGCATTTTATGCAGTACATAAAGAAAGACCATTTTATGGAGAATTAGTTGAGTTCATGTGTAGTGGCCCCATTGTAGCTGCAATACTTGAAAAAGAGAATGCAGTGGCAGATTTTAGAACCTTAATTGGAGCAACGAATTTCAAAGATGCTGCAGAAGGTACCATCAGAAAAAAATACGCAACCTCTATTGGTGAAAATGCGGTACACGGTAGTGACAGTGATGAAAATGCCAAAATTGAAGGCGATTTCTTCTTTAGTGATCTAGAACGTTTTTAAGTAAAAATGTACTTGATTTTTAAAACGTTTTAAATAATCGAGGCCATCATTTATGGTTGGACTCGAAAAAATCATAAGACAATAATGAAAATAGCCCTTATATTTTTTAAGGGCTATTTTCATTTACTTTTTTCCACCTCGTTTTTTAGGTTTGCCATATTTTTTCATCATTTCATCTTTGTGACTTTTTCGAACATTCACTTTTTTGTTCTTAGCTGATTTTTCATGAAATGCACCACCACCTGCATCTATTTTTGGTCGCTTAATTTGAATGGTTTTCATATGAACTTTTGGAAGTTCATCATCAATTAATACAGTTGAAATAGCTAAATCTGTTGGAAGCGATAACATTGGGATAGGTTGTTGCATTAAGGCTTCTATCTTCTGTTGAAATAATTTTTCTTTTTCCGTGATAAAAGTAATTGCAATTCCTTTTTTATCTGCTCTTCCTGTTCTTCCAATTCTATGTATATAATTTTCTGGTACTTCAGGCGTATCAAAATTAATGACATGTGTCACTTCAGCTACATCAATACCTCTAGCCATGATATCCGTTGCTATAATGTATTTGAAAACACCAGCTTTAAACTGCTTTACTGTATTGAATCTATAGTTTTGTTCTTTGTTGGAATGAATAACACCAACAATTTCCGGAAACTGTAAATTAAGTTTTTCATATAATTGATCTGCTAAACTTTTTGTACTTACAAAAATCAATACCTTGGTCATGGTATCATCAGAACTTAATAAAAGCTCCAATAAATTCACTTTAGTATTAAAGTTGGGGACATCATAAGCGGTTTGAATAATATTCTCTACTGGACTTCCAGTTGGAGCAGCTTCAATTCTTTCTGGTTCAGTAAAATAATCATTCATTAATAACTCTACTTCATCTGTAATGGTTGCTGAGAATAATAAATTTTGTCTTTTACCAGGTAATAAAGAAAGTATATTGGTGATTTGAGTTCTGAAACCAAGATTCAACATTTCATCCATTTCATCGATGACCAATCTTTTTATGGTTTTTGTTTTAAATGCACCATTTAATAATAAATCATATAATCTACCTGGAGTAGCTACTAATACATCTACCCCTTTTTCAACTTCCAATTGTTGTGTATTGATATTGGCTCCACCATACACACCAACTGTAACAACATTCATATAAGTGGTTAATTTTCTAACAGATTCTACCACCTGAACAACCAACTCTCTTGTGGGTACAATAATCAATACTTGGGGATCTTTATTTTTATCGAATTTCCAAAGCCTTAAACAAGGTAAAAGATATGCATAGGTCTTACCTGTTCCTGTTTGAGCAATTCCACAAACATCTCTACCCGACATCACTACTGGGAATACCCTGTGTTGAATAGTTGTTGGATGCTGAAAACCAAGGTCTTCGATGGCCTTGGTAAGAGAGGGGTTAAGATTTAAATCACTGAAATTCATGAATGCGAAGGTAAAGGATTGCCGTCACTTTGTTTCGGCTTCCCTTATCACCCTCAGTGCAAAAGCATAAGTAACAACTTATATGTTCAAGCCCTTCGCTTCGCTCAGGCCTTTGAATTGTTATAATCTTTCAAGGTCGTGAGCAAGCTCCCACCTTTCAGTCTTATAACAATTCAGCCTCAACTTTAGTTGAGGCTGTTCTTTTTTGGGCTGTTACTCTTTTTTGGTCGGGTGAACAGGATTTGAACCTGCGACCCCTTGCACCCCATACAAGTGCGCTACCGGGCTGCGCTACCACCCGAAACCTACTCAAATCACTAAAAATCACTGGATTTGGGGTGCAAATATAGTCTCAAATAGAAAAAAACAAGCTATCTTTACTTCAAATTTATTGACCTAATGTCCATTCTTCTAAGACAAGTCAAGATAGCCGATCCGGCATCTCCGTTTCACAACAAGGTTAAAGATATTCTCATTAAGGATCAGCAAATAATTTCCATTACAGATCATTTTGAAGGAAAAACCGATTTTATTTTTGAAAAAGCCGGTACTTTAGTTTCACCAGGTTGGGTTGATCCATTTGTTCATTTTTGTGATCCAGGTATGGAAAATAGGGAAACCTTGGCAACAGGTGCAGCCGCAGCTCAAAAAGGTGGTTTTACAACGGTCTTTAATATCCCTAATACGCAACCCATTACTGATAATAAGACTCAAGTAAACTATACAAAACAACAAAGCAACCATTTACCAATTCATATATACCCCATTGGTGCCCTATCCAAAAAAATAGAAGGAAAGGATTTGGCAGAAATGATTGATATGTATCATAATGGTGCAGTTGCGTTCAGTGATGGATTATACCCTGTTCAATCTACTCTCTTATTTCTTAAAGCTTTACAATATGTAAAAGCCTTTGACGGTGTGGTGATTCAAATGCCCATTGACAAAAGTTTAGGAAGCATAGGTTTAATGAATGAAGGCGTTTTATCTACACAATTAGGATTATCAGGTATTCCATCAATTGCCGAGGAATTGATTATTTCAAGAGATATTGAATTACTAAGATATACCCAATCCAAATTACACATAACTGGTGTTTCAACAGCTAAAGGCATAGCGATGATTGCTGAAGCAAAGAAAGAAGGACTTCAAGTTACATGTAGCGTAACACCTTATCACTTATTCTTTACCGAAGAAGACTTAAAGGAATACAATACTTTATTAAAAGTATTCCCTCCGCTTAGAACAAAGAAAGATCAGGAAGCGATCAAAAAAGCAATTGTAGATGGCACTATTGATTGTATTAGTTCTCATCATCTTCCACAAGATTGGGATGGAAAAACAATTGAATTTGAAAATGCCAAAGCAGGTATTGCTTGTATCGAAACTTGCTTTAGTGCCATATTAGAAAAGCTACCAACATTAAAAGAAGACAGAATTGCCTCATTATTCTCCAACAATGCTAGACAAATTTTCAACTTACCCACTGCAAGTTTAATTGAAGGTGCGAATGCTGAACTAACATTATTCAATGTTAATGAAACAACCAATATGAGTAAATCTGATTCTTCAAGTAAATCTGCTAACTCTCCTTTCTGGGATCTTACATTAAAGGGAAAAATCATTGGCACAGTAGTAAAAAATACATTACATATAAATTCATAAAATTTTAAACAATGGAAAATACAGTAACAAGTCATATTGTAAAAGGTGCAATTTTAAGTGCGATTTCAATAATTTTTAGTGTAATCGTTTATGTGTTCAATTTATACGAAATGTCATGGTTAAGTTGGGTTAATTACGCAATCTTTTTAGGTGGATTAATATATGGAGCTATTTTATATGCTAATCAGAACAACAACAATGTAACTTATGGCAATGTATTTGCTCATGGATTTAAGACTACTGCAGTTGTAATTGTTATTACAGCTTTATTTACTGTTTTATCAACTAAATTTTTATTCCCTGATATGGTAGACAAAATTGTTGATATGACAAGAAAGCAAATGGAGAAAAATCCTCAAATGACAGATGAGATGATTGAACAAGCCGTTACGATGACAAAGAAATTCTTTTTGCCATTTGCTTTAGGTGGTGCAATTATTGGTACTGGTGTATTAGGTGCCATTGGAGCAGCTATTGGTGCAGGTGTTGCTAAGAAGAATCCTAACCCGTTTGAAAATAACGCCGCTTAAAAATAATTAATGCAAATTTCAGTTGTCATACCCTTATTTAACGAATCTGAATCATTGCCAGAATTGATGGCATGGATTGATCGCGTCATGCAAGCGAATCAATTTTCTTATGAAGTGATTATGGTGGATGATGGAAGTGATGATAATAGTTGGCAGATTATAGAACAATTGAAAGGTTCATTCGCCTCTTTAAAGGCAATTCGTTTTCAAAGAAATTATGGAAAATCTGCAGCTTTGAATGAAGGATTTAAAGCAGCCCAAGGTGATATTGTTGTTACCATGGATGCAGATTTACAGGATTCACCCGACGAAATTCCCGAGTTCTATAAAATGATTAATGTTGACGGATATCATTTAGTAAGTGGATGGAAAAAGAAACGTTACGATAATACATTTACAAAAAATATTCCTTCCAAAATATACAATGCAGTTGCTAGACAGAGTTCTGGAATTGTATTACATGATTTTAATTGTGGAATCAAAGCCTATCAATTAAAAGTGGTAAAAAGCATTGAAGTATTTGGAGAAATGCATCGATACATCCCCATTTTAGCAAAATGGGCTGGTTTTAAAAAGATTGGAGAAAAAGTAGTAGTTCACCAAGCTAGAAAATATGGTACAACCAAATTTGGATGGGAAAGATTTGTAAATGGTTTTTTAGATTTAATGACTATTCAGTTTCTTTCAAAATTTGGTAAAAAACCCATGCAGTTTTTTGGTTTAGTGGGTACTCTATTCTTCTTAGTTGGTTTTGTTTCTGTTGGTTATATCACTGTTGCTAAATTGCTACAACCCGAGACCAGTATTACCAATAAACCAGCTTTTTATATTGCTTTAACTGCTATGATTGTGGGCGTACAATTATTCCTTGCAGGATTTATTGCAGAATTAATTAACAGAAATGCACCCGATAGAAACCACTATTTAATTGCAGAAAAAATAGGATGGTAAACAATTTGGTTATAATAGGCCCTGCATGGCCCTTTAGAGGTTCATTAGCTGCTTTTGATGAAAAAATTGCAACCACCTTTATAGAAAAAGGTATACCTGCTAGTATAGAAACTTTTTCTTTACAATATCCTAGTTTTCTATTTCCAGGTAAAACACAGTTTAGAATTGAAGCAAAACCTACTCATTTAGATATTCATATTAGTATTAATTCAATCAATCCATTCAACTGGATTAAAGTTGGATTACAATTAAGAAAAGCCAAACCTTCACTCATCATCGTTAGATATTGGTTACCCTTTTTGGCGCCTTGTTTAGGCACCATTTGTAGAATTATAAGAACTAACCAAACAACTAAAATAATTGCTATTGTGGATAATATGATTCCACACGAAAAAAGAATTGGTGACACCATTTTTACCAAATATTTTGCAGCATCTGTTGATGGATTTTTAACCATGAGTGAGAAAGTTAAAAAAGATGTCCAATTATTTTCTTCCAAACCAAACATCCTTTCACCACATCCAATTTTTGATTATTTCGGTTCAACAATTAGCAAAGAAGAAGCAAGAAATCAACTGCGTATTCCAATAGATCAAAAATTGATTTTATTTTTTGGATTTATTAGAAAGTACAAAGGGTTAGATCTTTTGTTGAATGCAATGGCTTCTGATAAAATGGTATCAAAAAATATTCATTTAATGATAGTTGGCGAATTTTATGAAGATGCAAAACCCTATCATGAATTAATTCAATCTTTAGGGATTCAAGATAGAGTTCAAATCATAGAAGCATTTATTCCAGATAATGAGGTTAAGAAATATGTTTGTAGTGCTGATTTCATCATCCAACCGTATAGAAATGCTACACAAAGTGGTGTTACTCCCCTGGCCTATCATTTTGAAAAACCAATGTTGGTTACGAATGTAGGTGGTCTAGCAGACACTGTTCCTAATAATAAAGTAGGCGTTGTGGTTGAACCTAACGCAGAGGCAATTGCTACTGGCATTGAATCCTTATTTGATAAAGGAGAAGCTTATTACATTCCTTTTATCAAAGAAGAGAAGAAAAAATATACATGGGAGGAAATGGTCAATAATTTTTTACTTTTACATCAACAAATTCAATAGAGCATGTATTTAACAACCATTAAACAATTGATTCAATCTTCTATAGAGGTTAAACAACTACTACTGCAAGATGAAGTTTTAATGCAGCAAATAGCAACTGTTGTAGATGTTGTAACAAATACCTTCAAAAATGGCAATGCTGTCTATTTTGCAGGAAATGGGGGAAGTGCGGCTGATGCTCAACATTTAGCCGCTGAATTTTCAGGTCGTTTTTATAAGGATAGAAAAGCCTTGCCTTCAGATGCTTTGCATTGTAATAGTTCTTACTTAACTGCAGTGGCAAATGATTATAGTTATGATGTTATTTATTCAAGATTATTAGAAGGATTAGCTAAAAAGGGCGATGTCTTGGTTGGAATTAGCACCTCCGGAAATTCAGGTAACATTGTAAAAGCTTTTGAAATGGCAGCTTCAATGGGTGTTATAACTGTTGGATTTACCGGAGCAAATGGTGGGAAAATGAAAAATATGGCTAATTATTTGATCAATGTGCCATCTAATACGACACCAAGAATACAAGAATCTCATATCTTGGTGGGACATATTATTTGTGAATTAGTAGAAGAAAATATTTTCGGTAAATAATGTCTTTTGATTTTAGACATATCAATTCAGATTGGACATTGTTTTTAGACAGAGACGGTGTGATTAATGTAGAAAAGAATGAAGATTATATCCGCAACTGGTCTGAATTTGAATTTTATCCAGATAGTTTAAAAGCATTACCCATTCTAGCAAAAAAATTTCCAAGAATAATTATTACTACCAATCAAAAAGGTGTTGGCAAAGGTTTAATGACGGAGACTGATTTAAAGGAGATTCATACCAACATGAAAATACAAATTGAATTAGTACATGGAAGAATTGATCATATTTTATATTGTACTGATTTAGATAATGACTCACCTAATAGAAAACCTCAACCTGGAATGGCTTTTCAAGCAGTTGATATATATCCAGACATTGATTTAAATAAATCCATCATAGTGGGTAATCGAATGAGTGATATGCAGTTTGGCAGAAATGCAGGAATGTACACTGTATTTTTAACTACTACCCATCCAGAAACTGCTTTCCCTGATACTAATATAGATTATCGTTTTGATAATCTATTCCAGTTTGCACAAGCTTTATAAAAGCTTCTATATTTTATTAATTCTTAATCGAGTTTTAATACAGCTAAAAAGGCTTCTTGAGGAATCTCTACGTTTCCAATCTGACGCATTCTCTTTTTACCTTCTTTTTGCTTCTCCAATAATTTTCTCTTACGGCTAATATCACCACCATAACATTTAGCTGTAACATCTTTACGCATTGCAGAGATATTTTCTCTAGCAACTACTTTAGCACCAATAGCAGCTTGAATGGCAATTTGGAATTGTTGTTTAGTCAAGAGTTCTTTAAGCTTTTCACAAAGCTTACGACCAAATTCTGCAGATTTTCCTCTGTGAATAAGTGCACTCAAGGCATCTACTTTCTCTCCATTCAATAAGATATCCATTTTTACAATATCCGCTTCTCTAAATCCTATTTGCGTGTAATCAAAAGATGCATAACCTCTTGTACCACTCTTTAATTTATCGTAGAAATCAAATACAATCTCTGTTAAAGGCATTTCAAATATTAACTCAACCCTTGTTGGGGTCAAATAACTTTGATTGATTAACATACCTCTTTTACCAAGACATAAAGTAATAATATTCCCAATATAATCTGGTGTTGTAATAATTTGGGCTCTAATAAAAGGCTCTTCTATATAATCTACCTTAACTGGATCAGGCATTTCTGAAGGATTGTTTACGATAATCTTCTCTCCTCTTGTTGTATAGGCAATAAAGCTTACGTTAGGAACTGTCGTAATAACAGTTTGATTAAACTCACGTTCTAAACGCTCTTGTATAATCTCCATGTGTAATAAACCAAGGAATCCACATCTAAATCCAAAACCTAAAGCTTGTGATGTTTCTAATTCAAAAGTTAGTGAAGCATCGTTTAATTGTAATTTATCCATACAATCTCGCAATTCTTCAAATTCATCTGTATTCACCGGATAAATTCCAGCAAATACCATTGGTTTTACTTCTTCAAAACCATTGATCATTTCACCAGGATTATTCGCTAAAGTAATGGTATCTCCAACTTTTACTTCTTTGGCATTTTTTATACCCGTAATGATATAACCTACATCTCCAGCTCTCACTTCTTCTTTAGGTGTCATGGAGAGTTTTAAAACACCCACTTCATCTGCAATATAATCTTTGCCCGAAGCCACAAATCTGATTTTATCATTCTTTTTCAATACGCCATTTAAAATTCGATAATAAACAATAATACCTCTGAAGCTATTAAAAACACTATCAAAAATTAAAGCTTGTAAAGGCGCATCTGTATTGCCCACTGGCGCAGGTATTCTTTCACAAATGGCTTGTAAGATTTCTTCAATGCCAATTCCAGATCTTCCGCTGGCCAATAAAATATCTTCTTGTTTACATCCAATTAAATCAATTATTTGGTCAGTCACTTCTGGAATTTTAGCACCATCCATGTCGATCTTATTAATCACTGGAATAATTTCCAGGTTATTGTCTAAAGCCAAATACAAATTCGATATGGTTTGAGCTTGTATACCTTGAGACGCGTCAACTAACAATAAAGCACCTTCACATGCAGCTAATGCGCGGCTCACTTCATAGCTGAAATCTACGTGACCGGGAGTATCAATTAAGTTTAATGTGTAGGTTTCTCCTTTGTGAATATAATTAATTTGAATAGCGTGACTCTTAATGGTGATACCCTTCTCTCTCTCTAAATCCATATCATCCAATACCTGATTCATCATTTCTCTTTCGGTAATGGTTTTGGTATGTTCTAACAAACGATCTGCCAAGGTACTCTTACCATGATCAATATGGGCGATGATACAGAAATTTCTAATATTCTTCATGTAGTGTTTCTAGACTTTTAAATTCTATTGTAGTGCATTTATGATGGCCGTAAATTCAGATGCTATTAAAGAAGCACCTCCCACTAAACCGCCATCCACATCTTTTTGTGAGAACAGTTCTTTTGCATTAGCAGCTTTAACGCTTCCTCCGTACAAGATGGAAATTTGATCTGCTATAGATTGTCCGTATTTTGAAGCAAATACAGATCTAATGTAAGCGTGTATTTCTTGAGCTTGTTCACTTGTTGCTGTTTTTCCTGTGCCTATTGCCCAAATTGGCTCATATGCTATAACTACTTTGACAATTTGTTCAGCGCTTAAATGAAATAATGAATTTATTAATTGAGTTTCTACAAAACTATTTTGAGTACCTGCTTCTCTAATTTCCAAAGGCTCACCGCAACAAAAAATGGGTGTGCTGTCAACTGCTAAAACGGCATTTACTTTTTCTGCTAACAATGCATCGGTCTCTGCGAAATATGCTCTTCTTTCAGAATGTCCCAATACAATATGCTTCACACCAACAGATGAAAACATAGGAGCAGCAATTTCTCCTGTATACGCTCCATTTGCTTTTTGATGACAATTCTGGGCTGCAACAAACATATTTTGCTTATTCGCTAATCTTGCTGCCACTTGATGAATATATATGGAAGGAACAGCAAAAATCGCTTCCTGATGAGTTGCTAAATGAAATGATGTTTGAAATAAATCGTCTAATAAAGCATCCACTTCGGACTGACTTAAATTCATTTTCCAGTTGGCTGCTGCTATTTGCTTTCTCATTAGGTAATTTTTGAACTTTTTAAGCTATTATTAGCGCTGCAAAGGTAATCAAAAATTATGCCCAAACCTATTTAAACGCTATAAATGAGCCTGTTTGTAAAGATGTTCTAAAACCATCTGCTCTTCTTGAGTAACTTCAAATCCTTTCATTTTCTTCCAATTTTCTAGATCTGTAATGACCTTCTCCAATGTATAGCCTGGTAAAATACCCCATGTAAAATTGGGTAGGTTTTTTGGTAATAACCCATTCCCAAAAATATTGGCACTTACTCCTATATATGAACCAGTATTGATACCAGATTGAATGGCAAATCTGCTATAATCACCCACTAACATCCCCATTTTTTGACCAATCGTATCCCAAACCTGTTTAGCTTCATTCCATAATTGAACCTTGCCTGCCGAATTTTTGACATTACTATTGGATGTGCCAGCACCTAAATTGCACCAAAAACCAATAATACTATCTCCCAAATAGCCCTCGTGTCCTTTATTTGAAAAACCCATGATAATGGAATTCTTGATCTCGCCGCCGGACAAACAATAAGGCCCAATACTAGTGGATCCATAAATACTGGTATTCATTTTTACCACAGCTTTATTTCCTAAAACAAAGGGCCCTCTTATACTAGCTCCCTCCATTATAACTGCTTCTTTTCCAATATATATAGGGCCTTCACTTGCATTTAAATTTGAGCAAGATATCTGCGCACCTTCTTCAATAAAAATTTGATCCTCCTGTATTAGTCTATTAGTGTCATTCACTTTCTGGGAGTGACGATTTTGACTAACAATAGCGAAATCTGTCCTAATGAAAGCTGCTTGTTTTTTAAGTAAATCAACACTATTTTCTACCCATTCCACGTTTTCTACGATGATGGGTGGCATTTCTGCTAATAAGATATTTGTAAAATTTCTTTCTTTGGTTTTTGTAGCAATCCACTTGCCTGAAGCTGTAATCAATTTTTCTCCCTCTTGTAAGCCTTTAATTTGCTCCAATAAAGAATATTGTGGCACAATGGTGACATTAATAAATGTTAAACTTTCGTTCGTTGACAAAAAAGATCCATCGTATAAAACTTGTAAATAATTTTCAGTAAAAATTCCTGCATCTTGACCAAGATATTTCTCCCATCTTTCTTGAAAACTGTATAAACCTACCCTACATTCTGAAAAGGATCTAGTTAAGCTAAATGGATAAAATTTTGTTCTATCCGCAATGTCCACTAAAATAAATTGCATACTGCTAAAATACTAAACAATTTTTATAGTAAAAGACATCTATTCCTAACAGATGTTCTTTAATTGCTTATTTTTGAGTCCTAATTATTTTATATGCAATTTGGATATTTTAACTACCCTATGCCAGCAAACGAAACAGTGCTTTCATATGCTCCTGGCAGTCCCGAAAAAACCGCTTTAAAAAAAGCATTAGCAGATTTAAAAAAGAAAACGCTTGATATACCAATGTATATTGGAGGTAAGGCTGTTAGAACAGGTAAAAAAGTAGCTATTCATCCGCCCCATGAAATCAAACATCTTTTGGGTCATTTTCATGCCGGAAGTAAACAACATGTAGATCAAGCAATCAATACCGCTTTAAAAGTTCGTATTGGATGGTCAGAAATGAGTTGGGAATCAAGAGCTCATATCTTTTTAAAAGCAGCTGATTTATTAGCAACAAAATATCGTTACGAAATGAATGCTGCGACTATGTTGGGTCAAAGTAAAAATGCCTTTCAAGCGGAGATTGATGCTGCTTGCGAATTAATAGATTTTTTAAGATTCAATGTTCATTTCTTAAGTCAAATATATCAGCAACAACCTATTTCAGCACCAGGTATTCATAATAGAATGGAATGGAGAGGATTAGAAGGATTTGTATTAGCTATTACTCCTTTTAATTTTACTGCGATTGGAGGTAACTTACCTGCATCAGCTGCAATGTGTGGTAATGTTGTTGTTTGGAAACCAGCTAACACCCAAATTTATTCTGCGCAATTATTTATGCGAATTTTAAAAGAGGCAGGATTACCAGATGGTGTAATCAACATCGTGTATGTTGATGGCCCAACATTGGGTGATACCTGTTTCAAACATCCTGAATTTGCTGGTGTACACTTCACAGGTTCTTCAGGAGTATTCAATCATATGTGGAAACAAATTGGAGAAAATATTTCAAGCTACAAATCTTATCCTAGAATTGTAGGTGAAACTGGTGGAAAAGATTTTGTAATGGTGCATCCAACAGCTGATGTAGATACTGTGGTAACTGCTTTAGCAAGAGGTGCTTTTGAATTCCAAGGTCAAAAATGTTCTGCAGCATCCAGAGCATACATACCAAGTAATATTGCAGCCGCTGTAAAAACCAAATTGGTAAAAGTAGTTCAATCTATGAAGGTTGGAACAGTGGAAGATTTTTCCAACTTTGTGAACGCTGTAATTGATGAAAAAGCATTTGATAGCATTACCAAATATATTAGCAAAGCAAAGAAAGATAAGAAAGCGAAAATATTAGTTGGTGGAAACTATAGTAAATCAAAAGGTTATTTTATTGAGCCTACCGTGATTGAAACAACTGATCCAAAATATACTACTATGTGTGAAGAAATCTTTGGGCCTGTTTTAACCATCTACACATATCCTGCAACTAAGTTTGAAAAAACATTGGATATTTTAAATAGCACTTCGAAATATGCTTTAACTGGTTCTATTATTTCACAAGACAGAGCATCCATCGAATTAGCTACACAAAAATTAAGACATGCAGCGGGCAATTTCTATATCAATGACAAGCCTACAGGTGCAGTGGTTGGACAACAACCATTTGGAGGAGCTAGAGCTTCAGGTACCAATGATAAGGCAGGAAGCATGTTGAATTTATACAGATGGTTAAGTGCGAGAACAATAAAAGAGACATTTAACCCTCCAACTGACTATAAATACCCATTTTTAAACGAAGCATAGGTCTGTTTTTAGCCCATTTTTATGCGAAAAAACAGTATATTTGCTCCTCAAAATTAAAGGACTGTGGCCCAAAAATTTTCAAAAGAAACCTATCTGTACTGGTATGAATTGATGCAATTAATTCGTCAATTTGAATCTAAGTCTGAAGAAATGTATAAAATGGCTGGAAAAATTAGAGGATTTTTCCATGTGTACAATGGACAAGAAGCTATTGCTGCCGGTTGTATGACTGCTACTAACCATGAAGATCCATTTATTACAGGATATCGTGACCATGGTTTGGCTTTGGCTAAAGGAATGAGTCCCAACGCAGCTATGGCTGAATTATATGGTAAAGCAACTGGATGTTCTAAAGGGAAAGGTGGAAGCATGCACTTATTTGATAAAGACAATTACTTCTTCGGTGGTCATGGTATTGTGGGTGCACAAATCGGCACAGGAGCTGGATTAGCTTTTGCTGAACAATATCGTGGATCTAAGAATGTGGTTTTGTGTTTCTTTGGAGATGGTGCTGCAAGACAAGGTATGTTACATGAGGTTTTCAACCTTGCGATGCTTTGGAAATTACCAGTAGTATTTATATGTGAAAACAATAACTATGCAATGGGTACTTCCATTGAAAGAACAAGTAATGTAGTTGATATATATAAATTGGCAGATGCTTATGATATGCCATCAGATAAAATAGATGGAATGACTACTGAATTAGTGCACGAAGGTGTAGCTAGAGCAGTAAAAAGAGCAAGAGATGGAGAAGGCCCTACTTTATTAGAAATGAAAACATATAGATACAAAGGACACTCTGTATCTGATCCACAAAAATATAGATCTAAGGACGAGGTGGAAGAATATAAAAACCAAGATCCTATTACTAAAGTTGCTAAAACAATATTAGATAACAAATACGCATCTGAAGCAGATTTAAAAGCGATTGATGATAAAATCAATGCAATTGTTGAAGCTTCTGTAAAGTTCGCTGAAGAAAGCCCTTGGCCAGATGATAACGAAGTTTTAAAAGATGTATATATTGACCAAAATTATCCTTTCATCGTAGATTAATTACAAACATTTATATGAGCGAATTACAACAAGAACAAATTTCAACAGAAAATTTTTTCAAAAAGAATCAAAAGTCTTTAACCTATGCATTAGTAGCTGCTATTGTATTGATTGGCGGATTTTTTGGATATACAGAATTATATCAAAAGCCTAGAGAAGCTAAAGCAGCTGATGCTATGTTTATGGCTGAAAAGTATTTTGCAAATGACTCTTCTAACTTTGTGTTAAATGGTGATGGTCAAAATAAAGGTGTTTTGTATATCATCAAAGAATTTAGTGGAACTAAAGCTGCTAACTTAGCTAAATACTATGCTGGAATTAGTTATTTCAGAATGAATGATTTTAATAAATCTATTGATTATTTAAAGGATTTCTCTACAGATGCTAAACAAATTCAGGCTGTAGCATATGGTACTTTGGGTGATGCTTATTCATCTTTAAACAAAGTAGATGAAGCGGTAAGTCATTATAAGAAAGCTGGTGAATATTTCCCAGAAGATGAAGCTATATCTTCAGAATATTTATTCAGAGCAGCAGCATTTTTAGAATTGAATAACAAAACGGATGAAGCAATTGAAATATATACTAAAATCAAAAATGAATACCCAAAGTCAGAAAAAGGGATTATGGCTGATAAGTATATCAATCGATTAAAAATTCAACCTTAATTTTTTATGGAGCCTCAACAAATGAGGCTCTTTTTTTGTTTATATTTGAGTATGAAAGTTCAATTGTTCATCCCCTGCTTCATGGATCAATTATATCCACAAGTTGCCTTTAATACAATCAAAGTATTAGAAAGAGCAGGATGTGAAGTGATGTATAATCCTAATCAAACATGTTGTGGTCAACCAGCATTCAATGCTGGTTTCTGGGGTGAATCCAAAGACGTTTGCACTAAATTTGTTCAAGATTTTGAAGGGGCAGATTATATCGTTTCCCCTAGTGCTAGTTGTACTGGTTTTGTCAGAAATAATTATGGTAAATTATTTGAAAACAACGCTTTTCAAAGTCCTGCTAAAAAAGTTAAACAACGCATGTATGAATTATCAGAATTCTTAGTGCAAGTTTTAGGTATTACTAATTTAGGGGCAAGTTTTCCTGCAAAGATCACTTATCATGATAGTTGTGCTGGTTTAAGAGAATGTAGAATAAAAGAAGAGCCAAGAAAATTATTAAATGCTGTTGAAGGTATTGAAATTGTTGAAATGGCTGATGTAGAAACATGTTGTGGATTTGGTGGAAGTTTTGCAGTTAAGTATGACACCATTAGCACTTCTATGGCTGATCAAAAAATTGATCATGCAATTGCTACGAATGCTGAATATATTGTAAGCACAGATACAAGTTGTTTAATGCATTTAGAAGGAAGAATTAACCATCATGGTCAAGCTATTAAAGTGTTGCATTTAGCAGATATTTTATCAGCTGGATATTAATTTAAATTATTTTTTATGGCTTATTGGCTTATTAAATCTGAACCATTTAAGTATTCTTGGGATCAATTTGTAAAAGACAAGAAAACATTTTGGGATGGGGTAAGAAATTATGGAGCTAGAAATAATTTACGCTCCATGAAAAAAGGTGATTTAGCATTTTGGTATCATAGCAATGAAGGTTTAGAAATAGTAGGTATTGCTAAAGTGGTAAAAGAATCATACCAAGATCCCACAACAGAAGAGACAGCATGGTTAGCAGTAGATTTTGCTCCACATAAAAAATTGAAAAATCCAGTTAAACTAGCTGACATCAAATCCAATACCAATCTTAAAAATATGGCATTGGTTAAGTTAGGTAGACTTTCTGTTCAGCCTGTGACGGAAAAAGAATGGGAAGAGGTAATGAAGATGAGTGAGGGGAAATGATCATTACTAGATGAGTCTTCAGAGAGAGACTCATCTAAAAAAAGTGTACCCAATAAATATTGCTATAACTACCCCAATTAAATCTGCCAATATACCAGCCCAAATGGCATATCTAACTTTTTTGATCCCGACACTTCCAAAATATAGGGCAATAATATAAAAAGTAGTATCCGCAGAACCTTGAAATATAGAGGCTAATTTCCCAACAAATGAATCTGGGCCACTTGTTTGAAAAATATCCAACATCATTCCCCTGGCTCCACTCCCACTCAAAGGTTTCATAATAGCTACTGGTAATGCAGGTATAAAATCAGTATTAACACTCGTCAACTGTATTAAATAGGATAAACCATCTAAAATATAGGTCATAGCTCCACTATCTCTAAAAACTCTAATAGCTACTAACATCGCTACTAAATAAGGTATAATTTTAAAGACAACATCAAAGCCATTCTTAGCACCTTCAATGAAAGCATCAAAAACAGATACTTTTTTATAAACTCCGCCTAGAATAATCATCACAATAATAAAAATCAACAATCCATTTCCTACCACTTTTGAAACCACTTCTTTATTGGCTGGTGTTAATCCATTTACCAATAATAAGATACCACTCATTAAACCAATTAATCCAAGTAGCCAACTTACTAAAACTATATCCCATTTTAATTTTTGATAAAAACCCACCATTAAAATGGACGCCAATGTTGTGCCAATAGTAGCCAATACACAAGGAATAAAAATACTAGCTGCATCAGTAGACCCTGCTGCCAGTCTATAAGATATTATAGTGAGTGGAATAATAGTCAATCCAGAAGTATGAAGAACCAAGAACATAATTTGAGCATTGGTTGCTTTATCTTTTTCAGGATTTAAACTTTGCAAACTCTCCATTGCTTTTAATCCAAAAGGTGTTGCGGCATTGTCTAATCCTAACATATTGGCAGAAAAATTCATCACCATTTGACCCATAGCAGGATGATTGGCAGGAACTTCTGGAAACAATCTGCTCAAAAATGGATTCATCCATCTAGCTAACTTTTGTATTGCCCCAGCTTTTTCGGCTATATTCATCAAACCCAAAAAGAAAACCATGGTACCAGCTAAAGGCAATGCGACATCCATTACAGATACTTTAGCAGAATCAAATATTCCATCTGCTAATAGCTTAAATATGGCTGTATCACCCAAAAAAATCAATTTAAACAAGGCAATTGAAAATGCAATTACAAAAAAGGCCACCCATATGATATTTAATGCCATATAATCTAATTGTTTATGGTACTAATATAGCCCATTTTGCATTTAGAATTGTATTTTTGCGGTCATAAAAATCATTTCAATTATGGCTTTACAAGCAGGCATCGTGGGATTACCAAATGTAGGAAAATCGACTTTATTTAACGCAGTAAGTAATAGTGCAAAAGCACAAGCTAGTAATTATCGTTTTTGTACAATTGAGCCAAATGTCGGTTTGGTAGATGTGCCAGACAATAGATTAGATCAATTAGCTGAATTAATTATACCTCAAAGAATTGTTCCAACCCAACTGGAAATTGTGGATATTGCTGGTTTAGTGAAAGGTGCAAGTAAAGGGGAAGGATTAGGTAACAAATTCTTAGCGAATATTAGAGAAGTAAGTGCTATTATTCATGTCATTAGATGCTTTGAAGATGAAAATGTATTAAGAGAAGAAGGTGCCATTAACCCAATTAGCGATAAAGAAATTATTGAAACTGAATTACAGTTAAAAGATTTAGATAGTGTTGAAAAGAAGATGCAACGTTCAGAAAAAATGGCCAAAACTGATCCAAAAGCAAAAGCAGAATTAGAAGTTTTACAAAGATGTAAAGCACACTTAGAGCAAGGTAAAAGTATTCGTTCAATGGGGCTGTCCAAAGAAGATAGAGTGGCTATTGCAGATATATTTCTTTTAACAGAAAAGCCAGTGATGTATGTTGCTAATGTTGATGAAAAATCGATGCATACTGGCAATGCCTTCTCTGAAAAATTAGTAGCTATGGCGAAAGAAGAAGGTGCAGAAGTGATTGTAATGTGTAATAATATTGAAGCTCAAATATCTGAATTGGAAGATGCTGATGATAAGGCATTGTTTATGGAAGAATACCAAATGAAAGAGCCTGCATTAAATAGATTGATCCAATCTGCCTATAAATTATTAAATTTAGAAACTTATTTTACTGCAGGTGTTCAGGAAGTTAGAGCTTGGACAATTGAAAAAGGTTGGAAAGCGCCACAAGCAGCAAGTGTTATACATACAGATTTTGAAAAAGGATTTATTAAAGCGGAAGTGATCGCATTTGAAGACTACATTAAATTCAAAAGTGAAGCAGCCTGTAGAGATAATGGTAAATTAAGAATTGAAGGGAAAGAATATATTGTAAAAGACGGGGATGTAATGCATTTTAGATTTAATGTTTAATTCGTTGTCATGAGAGTAGTAAGTTTATGTATAATTTCATTATGGTTATTGGCTTGTAATACAGCAAATAATACTACAGAGAGTACCAATGTGAATAATTTGGACGCTCCAAAAGTTTTACAATATGAAATTGTTAAAATACATCCGCACGATACCAGCTCTTATACACAAGGTGTAGTATTCAATGGAGGAAATTTAATTGAAAGCACTGGAAATTATGGCAGAAGTATACTTCACATTTTAGATCCCAACATGAAGGAGGTTGGTGCTAAAGTAATATTACCCTCAACTGATTTTGGGGAAGGCGCTACCCTTTTTAATAATAAAATTTATCAGCTTACCTGGAAGGAAAAAAAAGTAATGGTTTACGATGCTAAATCCTTAAATAAAATTAAAGAGTTATATTGGCCATATGAAGGATGGGGTTTAACACATAATGATTCATCCATAATTGTATCTACCGGCGGAAGCAATATTTATTTTGTTAATCCTGAAGACTTTTCCATTCAAAGAACCATTGGGGTATATAACAAATTTGGTTATGTAAGTGATATAAATGAATTGGAGTACATTGATGATAAAATTGCTGCAAATATCTATTTAACCAATGATATTGTGTTTATTGATCCAATTTCAGGTCAAATTAAGGAAACGATTAATTTTGATCAATTGTTGGCACAGGCAAATGTGAATTATAACCCAGCAAGTATTGATCCAGGATATGTATTAAATGGAATTGCATATCACCCAACAAAGAAAACTATTTTTATTACAGGAAAGTGCTGGCCAATTATGGCAGAGATAACTATTAAGTAATTAAAGTCCTTTCTTTTTTATTTCGTAAATGACAGAACTTGCTCTTTGAGAATCATTAATGGCATTTAAATTAGATATAGATGCAATCACTAGAGCTCTTATAATTCCAATAAATCCCGATTTTTTATATTTCTCACTTAATAAGCTCACATAATAACTATCATACCACATAGGTTTTGTTTGAACCAGATGCATGTCAAACTGTTTCAATAATAATTGAATGGAATTAGGTGAAAAATGGTATAAATGTCTTGGGACATCATAAGCAGCCCAATACTTTTTATAATATTGTGCATCATAGCTAGTATAGTTAGGTACAGCAATAATTAGTCTACCATTGGGTTTAAGAATTGATTTAAATGCCTTCATATAGCCTTTTAAATCATGTACATGTTCCAAAACATGCCACAAACAAATTACATCATGCGAATTTTCAGGTATTTTAAATAAGGTTTCAGGTGTTTGTAATTCTACATTGTAATTTTCCAATGCTTTTTGTCTACTTGACGCATCTGGCTCTAATGCAGTAACTTCCCATTGTTTTTCTTTCATACAATGAGCAAAAGCTCCTGTACCAGCTCCTACTTCTAATAATTTACCCTTGTATCCTGTAAATAATGACTGTACCCAACTAGATTTTTGATCTAAGGTTCTATTTCTTACTGCATGATACATTTTATTCATCCATCCAGATGTTGTATCAGTATGCGAAATATATTCAGGGAAATTATAATAAGGGGCAATTTGATCTATTGATGGAATAGGAAATGTATATCTTAAGGTACAATGAGCACATTCAATTATTTCAAAAGACTCATTGGTGAGCGAATAATCTTTAGTATGTAATAAATTAGCAAAATCTATTTTATTACAAATTGGACAAGGATTAAATGGCTCTTTGTGCATTATTAATGATAAAATTTAAATAAAATTGCTAATAAAGAAAGAATAGCAATAATAGATGCCAATAATACCCAATTATCTTTATCTTCTTCTGATGTATCTTCCAAAATAACATTGTTTGTTACTTTATCAAAAAATACATCAGTAAAAAAATCACTACTTACAAAATTATTTTGCCAATTTAATATGCCATTGTTAAAAATAAAAGTACCTAAACTCTCTAGTGGAATTTGTTCTTGATGACCATCAAATAAGGATTGTAAAAAATGCTCATATTGAATAGCTGCTTGTTCTGTGGAAATCCCTAAACTATCTGCAAGAAAAATATAGAAGTGTTTTGAAGGTACTGAAGCAATAGGTTCAAAAAGTATGGACTCCATAGGAGCATCAATACCTTTATCATTAAAAGATGCTTGTTTCTTTTGCCATTTTAAACAACCCCAAGACAACAAATCTAATTGTCCATTTTCAATAAAATATTGTTCTAGTATTGCTTTCATTTATTTTCTGAATGAGTAGATGATTCCTGCAGTAATTTGTGCACCTAAGGATGGATAATTAGCCCATCTCTCATATGGCTTATCTAATAAATTTTCTCCTCTAGCCCAAACGCTCCAAGCAGAAGACAATTTGTAACTGAAACCTACATTTAAAACAAGCACATTTTTTAAATTAAAGGCTTTATTATTAGCCTCAAATTGTGCAGCGCCTGTCCAATACTGTGCCGAAGCTTCAATAATCCACTTTTTATTTGGCAACCAATTCAAAGAAGACTTAAATTCTAGAGGCAAGATACCCCAAGGTTTTGCATTTTCATTGATAATATTAAATTGTCTGTAATTGAATTTATTGATGAACAAAAACTTTTCACTAAATTGATATCTTAAGTTCGCATCTATTTCCAATGTTGCAGCTCTTTTTTCAAAGATTGCTTGATATTTTAAACCAAAAGTATTTACATCCGTTCCAAGTATTTGATTAAAAAATGGTAAATTTCTATATTCATTAATAGAAACTCCAATACTATAATCTAGGCGCTTACCAGAACTTACATCTACAGTGATATACTTCCTTTCATTGGAAGTAATAAGCATATTTTGCACAGGCATTATCCAAGGGTTTTGAATTGCCAAACCTGAATATAAGTTATTATCAAATAAAGTAGTCCATCCGGTTTTAACCAAGTAATTCGTATCTGTTAACTTTTTTTGTAAATGGATATTTGGATAGAATTTGTACTCGTCTTTATTGACCCATACTGGACTTGCCCCTGCTTTGATGATTGTACCCCATTTTTCGATACTAATAGCCGGATCAGCTCTTAAAATGGTATTTTTTTGGTGTATAACACCAGTGGGATTATACTGACTAAAACTATAACTTACATCTAAGTTAAATTTAATTTTATTTCTGAATTGAAAATACATTGGATTACTGATCTCATACCAAGTATTTGTGGCATCAATAATACCTTGGAAATGCTCAAACCTAGCAATTGGATGGATATTGAATAGCCTTTGTTTTACTTTAGTATTTAATAAAGCAAACGAAGCACCCATATGCTCAAAATTATGTTCGTAATTGGATTCAGGCAAAATTAATGAGTTAGGTACTAAACCAAATCTATAACGCTGACTATGATTATAAAATAATTGAGTTTGAATATTATTATATTTGTTAATATACTGATCCCCAATATATTTTGCACCTAATTCTCTAATAATTTGTAGTCTATAATCAGTACCTGTAGATGCTTCATTAAATAAAGTAATGGAATGGGTATTTTTCCATTTATCTACGTTATTGATACTTAATTGTGCATATTGATGTGAAAAGTTACCAAAACCAATTTTAAAATTGGTGATATTGGTTAGGCTTACCAAAGAATCATGTACAATTGCTCTTGGAACTAATGAAATGGGTCTATATTCAAAACTTAAATTTTGGCTTGGTACTTGATAGTTTAAAAATACTGATGAAGTGTCTGTTGTGGCAGTTGCATTCACAAATCCAATCTTTGCTACATACTTCAACTGAGGTTTAAAAGCAGACAATATAGTCACTACTTTCTCTGGAACTGAATCTGACTTTGTAGGAGCCACAGTTACAGTTGTTTCATTTAATAATTCATTTAAATTAACCTTATTGATAGAAGTTGTTTTTGCATTTGTAGCAATAGTTCTATTTTTTTTCTTTTTAGAAGTCTTCTTTTTAGTAATACTTGTTTTTTGTTTTTTTCTTTGCTTCTTTTTAGCCTCTACAGGTGTAGCAATAACACAGATGGTTATTAAAAGAAAAATATATTTTAATAAATGCTTCATGGTTATTTAACGGTATTTGTAGATTCAGTAATAGCTTTTAACTTGTCTTGAGCAATTAATTTCAAGGTTGCATCATTAGCATTTTCGGCAACACTTTTGTACGTAGCAATTGCATTGAAATAATCTTTTTGAGTAGTATAAATATCACCCAATAAAATATAAGCTTTAGTAACCCAAAAATCATAGGCTGCTTGTTTTTTAATAACATCAAAAGCCGTTTTTTCAGCAAGGCTTAATTTATTTTGTGCTAAATACAGTGCAGCTAATTGGTAATGCGCATCTGCAGTGATTGTGGACGGATTAGACTTAATGATTTTAGATAAAACCAAATAAGCAGCACTTGTGTCTTTATTGTTTACATTGTAATGAAATAAAGACATATTAGCCATTTGGATATCATCTGTAGCAGCTGATTTATCTGCTAATATTTGTTGAGCTGTAATAGAAGCCTCATCCCATTTCAGTGATTTATATTGACATCTTAATAAACCTTTATAAGCTTCCATTTTATTTTCTTGCTGTGTGGCAATTTTTAATAGAATACTAAAATATGACTCAGCTAAAGATTCATTTTTTAGGTTAAAATAATTCAATCTAGCAGCTAATAGTGCAGCTCTTTCAGCAAATTTATTAGGTGATTGATTGGCTACAATCCCAAAGTATTTTGCAGCTGTATCATATTCTTCTTTAGAATAAGTGATTTCAGCAATTAAATAGTTTGCATCTAATTGATATTTACCCTTAGGGAAAGCTTGTAAATACTTAGTAAAACCTTGCGCAGCCTCAGGATACATTCTTTGTTCATATTTGATAATCGCAGATCGATATACTAAAGAGTCTTGTTCGTTAGTAGATAATGACTTGCCAAAATCATTCATGAACTGAACAAATAACTCTGGAGTTTGGTCTTCAATAAATATGTTTCTTACAAACTCAACTGCATTATCTGATTCATTGGAAGTTGGATAGCCAGCAAACAAGTCTCTAAATGTTTGCAGAGCCATTACATTCTTATTTAAATTAAAATATACAATCCCTAGTTTATAGTGTGCTTGCGGATAGAATGCAGATGCCGATCTATCAATAATGATTTTTGACAATGGAGCAATAGCTTCTTGGAAATTTTCATGATTAATGTAAGTATCTGCTAATTCTAATCTTGCATCATTTAAATAGGTTGAATTAGGGAATAAATTTTCAAATTCTCTTAAAATTTTAACCTTTTCATTGGTCTGCCCCATCCCACCCAAAATATTAGCTTTTTGCAATGTAGCATAGTCAACATAATTCCATACTAAATCAATTACTTGTTGATAAGCAATTAAGGCTTGTTTGTATTGCTTTAACATCATTTGGCAATCTGCCACTCTAACAAAAGCGTCTTTTTGATAATTTTCAAAAGCATTATTAGGATTATTTACTGTGGATGAACTAAAATAATCCATCGCTTTTTGATAATTGTTATTTTTTAAATAGCAGTAACCCAATGTATATTTTGCATGTTTTACCCCTACTTCTCCTTGCTCAACAGGATCATTTATAAATAACTCTAAATATTGAATACTTTCTTGAATTCTACCCAATTTATAAGACAATTCTCCAAGCCAGAAAATAGTGGGTTGTAAAACCTTGGCATTGTATGGCAAAAACTGTAATTGACTAAATAAGGAATATGCTTTTTCAATTTGACCATCATTTAAGTATAAACAAGCTCTACCATAAACGATATTTGGATAAATTTTCAAAAGATCAATACCTGGTTGTTTAATTTTATCATAGGCTTCGTAAGCTTGAATAAAATTATTACTATAAGCTAAAGAAGAAACCCAAAGAGATTTTGCTTCGGCGTTATACATTGAGTTAGGATAACTGCTTAAAAACTTATCTAAACTTGAGGTAGCAGTACTGTATTCTTTTAACTCAAAACAAAGTTTAGCATAATTGAAAAGGGATATTTCTTTCTGTTCTAAATTTTGAGATTTTGTTGCACACAACAAAAAAGCATTTTTTGCACCTAATTTATCTTTCGTCTTCAAATAAGAAGTGGCTAATAAATACATACTATTTTGTCCTAGAGAGTCTTCTATATTGGCCAATTGCTTAAAACCTTCTATGGCTTTATTCCATTCTTGAGACTGAAAGTAACAGAAGGATAATTGATATAAATCTTGTGTTTCTACTTTCTTTTGTGTAGAAACATATTGTGCTAAGTATGGTAAAGCTTTATTGTATTCCTTCTTTTCAAATAATAAATGCCCCATCAACTGTCTTAATTGAACATCATAATATTGGCCAGGTTGTTTGAGTGCATTTTCACAATTAGTCATGGCAGCATCTACATCTCCCAAGAAATAGTATAATTGACTAATATAAAAAGGTGCCAACTTGCTATAATATTTATTAGCAGAAGCTATTTGGAAACAACTTAATGCCAATTTAAAATCCTTTCTTTCTAATGCAACAAATCCAGCATAATAATTTGCATCAGCATAATAGGTTGAGTTTTTAACCTGTCTTACATTGTTCAGTAATGCAGCTGCCTTATCCCAATCTCCTGTTTTAAAATACAAATAACCTTGTTGAAATTTCATTACTAAAATTTCAAAGTTTTCTAAATCATCAATACTTACTTGTCTAAATGATTTAATTGCTAATGATTCACTGTTGTGTTTAAAATAATATTTACCTAATAAAAAACTTAATCTTGATTTGTAAATACGATTATTGGTCTTTTCAATCCATACAGATGCCATACTAGGAGCATATGGTTTATCCAAGGCTAAAGACAAAGCAAAATAATAATAACTTATGTCGTCTTTTTTTTCTTCAAAAGTATAAGCAGATTGAATGTGCTGATAAGCAGTTAAAGTGTCACCTTGTCTCAAGGCTTGCATTCCTTTATCAAAGATATCTTTTAAAGGATGGCTGTATTGAACCGATTGTGCGTTCAATGTAATACAACTACCCATCATTAAAAGAAAACAAGCTATCCAATTTCTAATCTGTAACATAAATACCAATGTTTTTTATAATATGGTAAAATTACGGCCATTTATAGAACGATTTAGCAAATCAACTTATTGTGGAAAAACAGATTAGATTCGTAATTTTGTCAACAATCACAATAATCATGTACGAGCACAATACCAAAATTAGAGTTAGATATGCCGAAACGGACAGAATGGATGTCGTTTATTACGGCAATTACCCGCAGTATTTTGAAGTAGGTAGAGTTGAAAGTCTTAGAGCATTAGGAATTAGCTACAAGGATATTGAAGATATGGGCATTATTTTGCCTGTTGTGGAGTTGCAGATAAAATACCTTAGACCTGCTAAGTATGATGATTTATTAACCATCAAAACCGTTATAAAAGAATTACCCATCGACCATAAAATCACTTTTTATCAAGAAGTATATAATGAAGCAGGTAAATTATTGACACTGGGCACTGTCAAATTGTATTTTATGGATCAAACCCTTCAAAATAAGGCATCTATGCCGCCAATGATGCTTGAAAAACTAAGGACATATTTTAGTTAAACCGCCATTTTTTGGTTTACTTTGCAGCCTAATATAAACCACCTCAATGTCTATTCAAGCTAGTATCATTACCATTGGAGACGAACTTTTAATTGGTCAGGTAATTGACACCAATAGTGCTTTTATAGCACAGCAATTAAATGCCATTGGCGTATCCTTGAAACATAGAGTAGCTGTGGGTGATAATGCAAAAGATATTACTGAAGCCATTGATCTTGCCATTAGCCAAAATAGCGTTGTAATTCTCACAGGTGGATTAGGGCCTACTGCCGATGATATTACCAAACCCCTTTTGAACAGCTATTTTGGAGGCAAAATGATGGTTCATCAACCTACTTTAGACCATATTACCTATATTTTTGAGCAAATCCACAAAAAGCCGATGATTGATCGTAATCGGAAGCAGGCTGAAGTCCCGGATGTTTGCGAGGTTTTATTCAATGAAAAAGGCACTGCTCCTGGAATGCTGTTCAATAAATTGAACACATTGGTTTTCTCTCTTCCAGGGGTTCCTCATGAAATGAAGTGGTTAATGACGGAACAGGTAATTCCAAGAATAAAGAATCATTTTAAAACCAACCCCATTAGTCATAGAACCTTATTGACAGCAGGTATTGGGGAATCATTTTTAGCAGAATTAATTAAAGATTTTGAACAAAATTTACCCAATGAAGTAAAATTAGCCTATCTGCCTAATTATGGGATGGTTAGGTTGAGACTCACCAGTTCAGGATCCGATGAGAAAGCATTGAATAACCAATTAGATGCCTTATTTGCCAAATTAAGCGAATTGGTGAAGGAATATTTAGTAACTGATCAAGATGAGACCATGGAAATGGTGGTGGGTAAAATGCTAAAATCAGCTAACCAAACGGTTGCAACTGCGGAAAGTTGTACAGGCGGATTTATAGGTCATTTATTGTCCAAACATGCTGGTTCCTCACAATTTTATACAGGTGGCATTATTAGTTATGATAATAGAATCAAAACGGAGTTTTTGGATGTTCCAACAGAAATATTACATACAGTGGGAGCAGTAAGTAAGGAAGCGGTAGAACAAATGGCTATAGCTGTAAGAAAAAAAATGAATACAGATTATGCCGTATCAGTAAGTGGCATCATGGGGCCATCTGGCCAAACAGATGAAAAACCATTGGGAATGGTTTGGATTGGAGTAGCCAATAAGGAAAAAGTGGTATCCAAGGTTTTGTACCTGAGATTTGACAGACATAAGAACATAGAAGTTACTGCTACTCAAGCGATAAATTTACTTAGGTTGTTAATAATCAATAAGATTTAGTCTTATTTTTGCTTAAAATTATCCCATATGCCAATTGTTGATTTGGTCTTGCCAAAACTGGGTGAAAGTATCATGGAGGCTACTATTTTAAAGTGGCATAAAAAAGTGGGCGATACTATTCAACTAGATGAAACATTATTGGATATTGCTACAGACAAAGTAGATAGTGAAATCCCTTCAACTGCTGAAGGTATCATAACAGAAATTTTATTTGAAGTAAATAGTGTTGTGCCTATTGGAACAGTCATTGCAAAGATTGATTCAAAGATGGCATCAGAAACACCCAAAGTAACAAGTCCATCTATTTCAACAATACCTAGAGCTGCAAATTCACCTGTACCTGTACCTGTTCCTCCTACTACCCCAACTCCTGCTCCTAAACCATTAGCAATTGCTGAAGTAAAAGAAGAAATACCTTTTACACCTAGTCCAGTTACAAATACCATTTCAAATCATTCAACAGAGCAAAAGTTTTACTCTCCATTAGTAATTAGCATTGCGCAAAGTGAAGGTATTAGTATGCAAGAGTTACAAGAAATTTCAGGCACAGGAAATAAAGGTAGGGTTTCCAAAAAAGATATTATTGCTTATATAGCTGATAAAAAAGCTGGAAAAATAAATCCAAAAAATACGGCTGAACAATCAACACCTACTTCATTTAATAATGATCATAGTATTGCGACCAAACCAATTCAAATCTACAATGAGCCTTTGCCAGATTTTATGCAGAATGCTGCCAATCAAAAATTAGCGCAGCCTGAAGATGTTATTATCTCTGGTAATGTTGAAATTGTAGAAATGGATCGTATGCGTAAACTTATTGCTAAACATATGGTGGATAGCGTTCATACCAGCCCACATGTTACTTCCTTTGTTGAAGTAGATGTTACTAATATGGTGGTGTGGAGAGATAAAGTAAAGAATTTATTTGAAAAAAGAGAAGGCACGAAACTGACATTTACTCCAATGTTTATTGAAGGAATAGCTTCTGCTTTAGAACAGTTTCCAATAATTAATGCTAGTATTGACGGAGACAAGATTCTATATAAAAAAGATATCAATATTGGAATGGCCACGGCTTTACCATCAGGCAACTTAATCGTACCAGTAATCAAAGGTGCTAATCAATTAAGTATTGTTGGTTTAACGAAAGCAGTGAATCAATTAGCCAATGCTGCAAGAAATAACCAACTAAAACCTTCAGATACTCAAAATGGTACTTTTACCATAACCAATGTGGGGACATTTGGTAGTATTATGGGTACACCAATTATTAGTCAACCACAAGTGGCAGTTTTAGCTTTAGGCGCCATCAAGAAAAGACCAGTTGTAGTAGAAACTCCTGCTGGAGACGCAATACTGGTAAGACATATGATGTACTTGTCTATGAGCTATGATCACAGAATTGTTGATGGAGCTCAAGGAACTCAGTTTTTAGCCGCAGTTGCAAAAAACTTTGAAGCATGGGATATCAATAGACAATGGTTCCAATATCTATAAACCCATAGTTCTTCCTTTCATAGTAGCTGGCACTCCTTTAGACATCCAAACTGGCATTGCTGCACCTTTCAAATAATGATCAAAGAATTGTTGTTCTCTAATTTGAATATCCTTCTTATTTTTCCTTTCCACTAAATTATGAAATTCATTATTGTATACTAACAACCATACTTTTTTATTCAATCTTTTCATTGCGGTAAACATTTCAATACCTTGATACCAAGGTACTGCATCATCTGCATCGTTACTCATTATCACCAATGGTGTTTGAACCTTAGGCAATTCAAATAAAGGAGAATTCTTTAAATATAAATCCGGTCTTTCCCATAATGTTGCACCAATTCTAGATTGTGTTTTTTCATACTGAAATTGTCTATTCATTCCAGTTCCCCATCTAATACCACCATAAGCACTCGTCATATTTACCACCGGTGCACCAGCCCAAGCTGCAGCATACATATTTGTTTTAGTAATCAAATAAGCAATTTGATACCCTCCCCAACTTTGACCTTGTAAACCAATCTTTGTGCTATCTACAAATCCTTTTTGAATCAGGGCCTTAGTGCCACTTACAATATGATCATAAGCACTTTGTCCAGGATACCCATTTTTATACCAGATATCAGGTACAAAAACTAAATAACCCCTACTCACAAAAAAAGAAATATTTAATCTAGAACCAGTAGGTGTTGGTGGAATATAATTATGTAATGTGTGATTATTTCTTTCATAAAAATATACAATCATTGGATATTTCTTTTTTGAATCAAAATCTTCTGGTTTATATAAAATTCCTTCTACCGTCTTTCCTGTGTAAGCCTTCCATTTAATCAATTCAGTATTTAACCAATTATAACTAGCTTGTTGGATATTTAATTGTGCAATAGCTTTTGGATCTTGTTGAGTGTTATTTAATTTATATAAATAAATATTTGCAGCTTGATGTTCGTCTTCTTTTAAAACAATTAAATCGTTGATATTTTTGGTACCAACTATATTTGTGATATGCATATCAAAAGATTGAATCAGATTGATTTGCTTTTGTGCAATATCAAAATATGATATCGATTCTGATTTGTTTATTTCATTATACCCTTTTAATAATAAAGCATCCTTCAATGAAATTGCTTTTCTTTCCTCATTAGTTTCAATAAATCTATACACAATGGAAGACTTTCTACCGTTGGTTAAAAGTACAGAAGGCTCAATCGCTTCAGCATCAACTAACCATAAATCGAATTTATCATATACAATCAAATGACGATGATCTTTCATCCATTTTGCTATACCGTATGCATTCGGATCATCAGGTACATCATTTTCTTCATCGAAAAGAGGAAACTTTATATCCTTCGCAAAAACCTGTTTCTTATTGGATATAAAATCATGACTATAGTATTTTTTTTCATGCTCATCATAGTAAACTATTTTATTACCATCTGCAGATGAAGAAATCAAACTACCCTTCCAGTTATTATGGATCAATCTTCTTTCACCTGTTTTTGTATTAATTCCATATATATCTTTTTTTGTAAAACCTTGCCATTGGAATGATGGAGCATCTGTTGAATCAATAGTTACATATGCCCACGCTCCATCTCCTTCATTGCCAATTTTTATATTTCTATCATTCAACTTGCCAAAATATACTACCTTGTTAGTAATCGGTGTAAACAGCACTTTTTCTGTTGCTTTTAAAGAAGTTTCCAAGTTTTTTAGTTGCATTGGCTGTAATTGATCATCTGCATAATGCCATATGTCTATACTTACTCTTTCAAACTCTGGCAAACTGGTATCTTTAATGGGTATGATAGGCTGAATTCCTAATTCAATCACTTCACCTGATTTGCTAAATTGCAATTTTCTATCTGCTCCAAAAACATATTGAACAGGCATACTAGGATGACTAGTTGAAAGTGCAACGATAGAAGAATCCATTCCCAATTTGAAATAATTCAATTGATAATTTTTTTGCAAAGCTTTACTAGTACTATCTTTTTCTGTATAGAATGCAGCTTGATTGCCAAATTCATCCCAAACAAAACCAGTTGCAGAAAAAATACCAGCACTTAATGTTCTATAACTTGAATCTTGTACATTAGAGAGAATAACTTTTGCACTATTACCTTTGCCGGCTACTTGATAAGCAATAATTTGTTGTCCATTTGGACTAAATGCATATTGACTTACTTGCTTAACTGTATGCTTGAAGAGGGTTTTTAAATTGTATATGATTAAATCTGAACCATCTTTGTTAATATCCCCTTTTTTATCTAATAAATAGACTATTGCCCCATTTGATTTTGAAGGAATCTGAAATGTTTTTACGTTAGCTATTTTCTCTAAATTAGCATCCTTAAGGTGATAAATAAATAAACTATCCTTTGGAAGTTCGTCTGCCTTTTTCTTATCTATTTTAGCTTTTCTTGTTTCATTAAATGTAGGTTTGATTTTACCAAAAAGATAGTTGCCATCTTCACTAAAAACTACCTGAGCAGCTCTAGGAATAGTAAATTCTGTATTGGTTTGTGTATTTCTGAGCATCAAAACGCCATCCCCCTCTTGAGGAACTATAGTATATGCAAGATATTGACCTTTTGGATGCATTACAGTTTCTTTAATGGACTGCCACTGATCATATACGGAATGATCCAAAGGCTTTTTTTGAGCAAAAGTCACAAAAGAAAGAAAACATGCAATAACTACAGAAAATAACTTCATGGATTAAATTTTTGATCCCCTAAGATAGTTAAACAATTTAAAATATAAATTGTTATAAATTACATTAATTTTGGATTTAATATGAAGACTTTTTTTGTCATTCTTTCTGTGTTATGTAGTTCATTTATTTTAAATGCTCAAACCAAGGGTACTATTTCTGGTTGGATCGTTAATAAAAACACACAAAATCCAATAGCTGGTGTTACCATAAAAGTTCTTAATACGCCTTTTTCAACAATTTCAGACAGTTTAGGCAATTATCGATTAAATAATATCCCTACTGGACAATATCAGGTATTTTTTACCTCTTTGGGAAGTATCCCCTACACTTTATACAATGTGGTGGTAAGTTCTGGTAATGAGACCATAAATACGATTGAATTATTGCCCCAAGAAGTTACATTAAAGGAAGTATTGATAGGTGGCAATAGAAGAACAGTAAGAGCTGCATCATTGGAAACTCCTTTAAGTGTTCAGAAATTAACTGCCGAAGAAATTAAATCTAGCCCAGGAAGCAATTTTGATATTTCTAAAGTGGTGCAAACTTTACCTGGGGTAACCGGTTCAGCGAGTACAAGTGCAGGATTTAGAAATGATATCATTGTTAGAGGTGGTGCACCTAATGAGAATGTATTTTATTTGGATGGAATTGAGATTCCAGTAATAAATCATTTTTCTACTCAAGGAAGTGCTGGAGGCCCACAAGGAATTCTAAATGTCTCATTCATTGACGAAGTAAAACTATCCACATCTGCTTTTGATGCAAAATTTGATAATGCATTGTCATCTGTATTTGAATTCAAACAAAAAAGAGGGAACCCCAAAAAATTAGAGACAAATATTAGAATGGGTGCAACAGAATTTGCAAGTACATTCAATGGTCCTTTATCAAAATCTGGCAAAACAACATTTTTAGCATCTGCAAGAAGAAGCTATTTACAATATTTATTTTATGTATTAGATCTTCCTATTCGTCCTAATTTCTGGGATTTTCAATATAAAATAACTCATCAAATTGATCCAAAAACTACATTAACATTCCTTGGTATTGGGGCGATCGACGATTTTTATTTTGTTGCTCCGAGAAATGCAACTCCAGAGAAAATATATGCATTAAATTCAAGTCCCTCTATTAATCAATGGAGCTATACTATGGGAGTTTCACTCAAAAGATTAATCAATAAAGGATTTTGGACATTGAGTATGAGCAGAAACCATTTAAACAATGTGAATGAAAAGTATGAAGATAATTTATCTCAAAATAAAGGAGAATTAACATTACAATTTAGATCTAATGAGATTGAAAATAAATTAAGATTTGATATTACAAAAAACCTTTTAGGGATCAAATGGACTACTGGCGCTAATTTACAAACAGTTGAATATGATAATTATACATTCCAAATTTTAAAAAATTTTATCCCAACAGCTACAGGACAAGTATCTTCAAATCCTTTAACGTATAATTATTTTACTGACTTAGCATTTAAAAGATATGGTGCATTTTTTCAAATGGGAAAGAGAGCATTTAATAACAGATTAGGAATAAGTGCTGGTATTAGAACGGATGGGAATGGTTTTAATAATTCCGGTAAAGATTTTATGAGCAGGATTTCTCCAAGAATTGGGTTGAGTTATGTATTAACGGATAAAATTAATTTAAACGCCTCCATTGGAAGATATTTTAAAGTAGCTCCCTTAACAGTACTTGGATTTAAAGATTTAAACGGAAATTATGTAAATAAAAATGCAGATTACATCGGAAGCAATCATTATGTTGCTGGAATAGAATATATCCCCAATGATGCTAGCAGATTCACCGTAGAAGTTTTTGCTAAAAGATACTTTGGAGTACCCATAAGTATTCAAAAAGGAATTAGCTTATCTAATTTAGGTGCTGATTTTAATATCTTAGGAAATGAACCTATAAGTACAACAGGATTTGGTAGAAGTTATGGATTTGAATTATTTGCACAACAAAAATTAACCAAGCGATTTTTTGGAGTTGCCAGCTATAGTTATTTCAAAAGTTCATATACAGATTTTTCAGGGAAGTTTATTCCAAGTGCTTGGGAGAATGTTCATTTATTGAGCCTAACTGCAGGCTATAAATTAAATAGGAATTGGGAATTAGGTTTGAAGTTTAGATTACAAGGTGGAACTCCATATACCCCATTTGATAGTGTAGCAAGTAGATTAAATTTTCTTACTTTAAGACAAGGCGTTTTGGATTATTCAAGATTGAATACGCTTAGAGTGAATCCATTTAATTCTAGTGATTTAAGAATAGATAAAAAATATTATTATAAAAAAGCCACTTTGGATTTTTTCTTAGATATCACCAATTGGTATGGTAGTTCCAGTGTAGCACCAAGTGCATACATATTTGAATCTAATCCAGATGGGACTTTCAAAACTACAGATGGAAAGCCTATCAATAAAGATGGTTCTAATGCTATACCCTCTTTAGCTGACGGCAATCAGGTATTTATAACTCCAACATTAGGATTTATATTAGAATTCTAAAGTGGTTTTCAAAAAAAAATAGAGTAGCTAAAGAAAAAAACTTACATAAACTCGCTTTATATTTTTGATAAAGCGACCTGTAATATGTTGCCATTGCATATTTAGCACACCTAAAATGGCTTCTTTAATAATACCTTTTGACATTTTACTTACCCCAATTTTTCGATCAATAAAAGTGATTGGCACTTCTTTTAATTTAAAACCCAATCTCCATGAGGCAAATTTCATTTCAATTTGAAAGGCATATCCTATAAAATTTACCTTATTTAAATCAATGGCAGCTAATACTTTACTTTTATAACAAACAAACCCAGCGGTAGGATCCTTTACTGGCATTCCAGTGATAATTCTTGTGTAGGCCGACCCCCCTTTAGAGTAAATTAATCTATCTAAAGGCCAATTTTCAGTTGCACCACCCTTTACGTATCTACTTCCAATAGCAACATCAGCACCATCAATTTCACAGGCTGTATATAACCTTTCTAAATCTTTGGGATTATGTGAAAAATCGGCATCCATTTCAAATATATAATCATATTCTTTGGACAATGCCCATTTAAATCCATGAATATATGCAGTACCCAAACCTAGTTTACCAGCTCTCTCTTCTAAAAATAATCTACCAGGATGTTTTGGGATATTGTCTTTAATGATTTGAGCAGTCCCATCTGGTGATCCATCATCAATTACTAAAATATCATACTCCCCATGTAGAGATAAAACTGTATTAACGATGGAAAGAATATTCTCCTTTTCGTTGTAAGTTGGTATAATGACTAATTTTTTCACTGACTAGGGGGTATAGTGATTTTATATTGTATGTAATGTAAATATAAACTATTTATTTAATATCGACTTATTTAGAATTTCAGTCAGCTTTTGTTTGGTATGGAGTGCAAAATCTCCTTTCATCATCCAATCATAGTATTGTGGCTCCTCCTTAAGTACTTGAGTTACAGGTTTCCCTTTATGCTTACCGAAATTAAAAATGGCCACCCCATTTTCATATATAAACCTTCTTGCAAAGTCAATGATTTGGTCTTCACCAGTAAACTTTACGATAGATTCAACCGTATTTCCAATCTGAGGATACTTAACCACCTGAGCTTCTAAAACTTCAAATGTTGCCATTGCATCTGCTTCTGCAGTGTGTGCATCCTCTAAATTTTTATCACAATAAAATTTATAAGCAGCTGAAAGCGTTCTTTGCTCCATCATGTGAAAAACTTTTTGAACATCCAATAATTTTCTTGACAACATATCAATTTGAATACCTGCTCTTAAAAATTCTTCATTCAACATAGGTATGTCAAAACGATTACTATTATATCCCGCCAAATCAGCTCCTTCAATGAATTGTTTAATCTCGTTTGCTATTTGTTTAAAAGTAGGTGCATCTTTAACCATTTCGTCTGAAATTCCATGTACTTCAGATGCGGGTGCTGGGATGGGCATTTCCGGGTTCACCAATTTCCTTTTAATTTGCTTTGTTCCATCTGGCATAATTTTGATAATGGCTATTTCTACAATTTTATCAAGACTTACATTAATACCAGTAGTTTCTAGATCAAGAAAACAAATAGGATTGGTCAATTGTAATTGCATAAATTCGATTATTGTGTGAAGTTAATCATTATTCATATAACTGATAAAATACTTCCAATAATTTAGCTATTTTTGAACCCTAAAATAAGCTTATGAATTGGATTCAATTAACTAGCCTAGATCAATTAGAAACAATAAAAACAAATTCTAGTAACAAGCCTCAAGTGATATTCAAACATAGCACCACATGTAGTATTTCACAAATGGCTTTTTCAAGATTTGAAAGAGCTGTAGCACCAGATACTATTGATTTTTATTATTTAGACTTATTGAATTTTAGACCAATTTCAAATGCAATTGCTGAAATATTTCATGTACACCATGAATCTCCACAGGTTTTATTAATAAAAAATGGAGAATGCACTTACGATGAAAGTCATTACGGAATTATGATGGACGAATTACTAGAACAAGTTAACCAAAATTAATTGGCTCTTTCTATTACAATTGCAGAAGCACCACCTCCACCATTACAAATTGCTGCAGCTCCAAATTGCTTTTGAGTGCTATGTAATATATGTGCTAATGTTACCACAATTCTAGCGCCACTGCAACCTAATGGATGTCCCATTGAAACAGCTCCACCATGTATATTTACTTTAGCAGGATCTATTTTAAGTAATTGAGTATTCACAATACCAACTACGGAAAATGCTTCATTGAATTCAAAGAAGTCAATTTGATCTATGCTCAGATTCGCTTTAGCAAGTGCTTTAGGCAATGCCAATGAAGGTGCCGTTGTAAACCATTTAGGATCTTGCTCAGCATCTGCATAACTAACTACTTTAGCCAATGGTTTTAAACCTAATGCTTTCATTTTATCACCACTCATTAATAAAATAGCTGCTGCGCCATCATTCATTGTACTTGCATTCGCTGCTGTAACTGTTCCTTCTTTAGTGAAAGCTGGATTTAATTGTGCTATTTTATCAAATTTAACATTGAAGGGTTCTTCATCTTTGTCAATAACAATAGGTTCACCTTTTTTTTGTGGTATAGTTATTGAAACAATCTCTTCTTTAAACAGTCCTTTTTCAGTAGCTAATTGTGATTTTTGATAACTAGCTACGGCAAAAGCATCTTGATCAGCTCTAGATATAGTATGTTCTTTAGCACAAAAATCAGCGAAATTACCCATGGCAACTTTATCATAAACATCTACTAAACCATCTTTTGCTAACCCATCTAATACAGTAATATCTCCGTATTTATTACCCCATCTTTGATGGGTATTATAGAATGGCACATTACTCATACTTTCCATACCTCCAGCTATAATAATATCAGCATCTCCTAATAAAATAGCTTGTGCTGCTTGTGCAATACTTTTCATGCCACTTGCACAAACTTTATTTACCGTCGTACAAATAACCTTATAAGGCAAGCCACCATAAATTGCAGCTTGTCTTGCAGGCGCCTGACCTAAACCTGCTTGAAGGACAGACCCAAAAACAACTTCATCTACTGAAGATGGATCTAATTGAACTTTGTCAAGTACTGCTTTAATAGCAATACCTCCTAATTGAGTAGCAGTAAATGATTTTAAAGAACCTCCAAAAGAACCAATAGGTGTTCTAACTGCAGCTACTATAAATACTTCCTTTGCCATGATCATCAATTTATATTATTATTGAGGAGTTTGTTCAACGTGTGCTTCTTCCGCTAATCGAATACCTTCTTCTTCTATGGTAATCAATTTTGCTTTGTATAAAATACCTACACTCATTTTAAATGCTTTTTTACTCATTCCAAAAAATGCATAAATATCATCTGGATTGGACTTGTCATGATAAGGTAAAAAACCTTTATGCATTTTTAATAACCTAACTATAGTAGATTGATCTCCAGTTAATTTTTCGACTCCTTGTTTACCAATTCCAATATCTAATTTATTAGCTTCTCTAATTTTCTTCACAAATGCTTCTTCAATGTATTGTCCAATATGCAAATGGGTAAAAACTTCATTTTTGTATACCAAGCCTTGATGCACACCGTTCACAATCACTACATATCCTAATTCAGATTCTCTATAAACCTGTACTTTTACTTTATCCCCTTCTTTTACAGTTAAAACATCGTTGCTAATTTGTTTGTCAATTTTTTCTGTAGCTGCAACTCTGCCTGTTTGAGCGTCAATATATAGTTTCACTAAATACTTCCCTCCAATTCTCATGGTAGATAGTTGTTGTGAAACAGGCACAAATAAATCCTTCATTAATCCCCAATCCAAAAAAGCACCCTGTCTTGTCACAGAAACAACTTTTAAAGCCGCTATGTCTCCCACAACGGCCAATGGTTCTTGGGTAGTGGCAATTAATCTATTATCAGAATCATGATAAACAAATACGCTAATCGTATCTCCAACTTGTAAACCTGAAGGAACAAATCTTTTTGGCAAAAGAATACCTTCTTCACCATCATCCATATAAAAACCAAAGTCTACCTTACGATCTACTCTCAATAAATTAAACTCACCCACTTTTACGGTTGACATAGTCTTTCTTTTATATAAATTTAGAACAATTCTGGTTGTTCATCATTAGGATCTTTGATGACCACTTTATTTTCCCATTCCATTTCAATGGTTTTACTAAAGTCAACCAATTTTGTACCCACTGCTTTAGTTCCCATCACATCTACCATTTTGCTCACTTTAAATTTCGCTTTTCTAATTTGAGCACCTCTTCCAGATTGAACTACTAAAATGGGTTCAACATGGGTACTTACCGCGGCTAAATAATTATCTGGGCCTTCCTTAATAAAGATAAATGGAGACTTTAAAGTAGTTGTTTCAATTTTAAACCGCTTGATATTGAATTGTAATTTGTCACTATCCAAATACACTGCAGTAATAATCTTTTCTGGATTAAACTTCTCAATAAACATTACTTTCTCAGGATCAAATCTTTGTGTTTGTTCCGTATCGGTTACTTCGTAATAACCGTCTTTAGTAATCACCAATAATTTTTCATCTTCAAAAGTGCCTAAATAAATTCCTTTCTCTTCTGTATTCAGTCTTCCGAATTTATCGTCAAACCATAATTTTCTACCAACTAATGTACTCTTGCCTGCTTCTTTGAGTTTTACATTTTTAATAGGATATTTAGTCACTTGATTACCTACACTGCTTCTGCCTTTCACTTCCAGGGTTTCAAAGAAGAAATCAAACTCTTTAATTCTTGCAGAACAGTTTGGACTTAAAATAATCTTAACAGATTCCGCTTCTCCATTAGCATTCACTGTCAAATAATGTACTTTAGATTTCTCGGAGGATTTTGCCAAAGGATACTCTTTGTCTCTTGTAACGCCTGTTACATTGAATCTTTTTGCATAACTAATTCCATTGGCGCCATCCACATATATCATATTATAGGTTGTACGCTCATCATTTTTTTGGAATACAGCTGCATGTAAAATGTCTTTACCTATAAATACTTTGTCTGAAACTTTTACCACTTTCATAATACCAGACTTAGTGAAAGCAATAATATCATCATAATCAGTACAATCACATAAGAACTCATCTTTCTTGAGAGAAGTTCCAATGAAACCTTCCTGTCTATTGATATATAATTTAGTATTGGCAATGGCTACTTGCTTAACTTGAATAGTATCAAACTCTTTGATCTCTGTTTTACGCTCTTTACCCTTGCCATATTTCTTTTGTAAGTTTTCATAATAACTTACAGCATAATCCACCAAATTGGCTAAATTATTTTTTACTCCCTTGATTGTTTGCTCAATATCTTTAATTTGTTGAATCAAATCTTCAATATCTAATTTGTAAATTCTCCTAACTGGTTTATCAGTTAATTTTAATAAATCTGTTCTTTCAATAGGTTTTTTGAACTTCTTTTTAAATGGTTCAAATGCTTTATCAATAGCATCAATAACCTTATCCCAGTTTAAATGTTTCTTTTCTAATTCTTGGTAGATCTTTTCTTCAAAAAAGATTTTCTCCAAACTAGTGAAATGCCATTTTTCTTCTAATTCCTTTAATTGGATTTCAAGTTCTTTTTTTAATAGCTCTTTTGTATGATCAACTGAATACTTTAATAATTCAGTAGCACCAACAAAATGTGGTTTTTGATCAATAATGATACATGCATTAGGAGAAATACTTATTTCACAATCCGTAAAAGCGTATAAAGCATCAATAGTAATATCAGGAGATATACCAGTAGCCAAATCAATTTGTATTTCAACTTCAGCAGCAGTTACATCTGTTACTTTTTTAATCTTAATCTTACCTTGATCATTTGCTTTAGTAATACTTTCCATTAATTGGGTAGTGGTTACTCCATAAGGAACATCTTTAATTACTAGAGTCTTTTTATCTAATTCTTCAATATGTGCTCTTACTCTTATTTTGCCTCCTCTTTTTCCATCATTATAATTAGAAGCATCCACCATGCCACCCGTTTGAAAATCCGGTTGTAGTTCAAATTTTCTACCTTTTAAATACTTAACACTAGCTTCTAATAATTCATTAAAATTATGTGGCAAAATTTTAGTAGATAAACCCACCGCAATACCATCAGCACCCTGTGCTAACAATAAAGGGAATTTCATAGGTAAAGTAACAGGCTCCTGTTTTCTACCATCATAACTTAAAGCCCATTCTGTCGTTTTTGGATTAAATGCTACTTCTAATGCAAACTTGCTTAATCTAGCTTCGATATATCTTGAAGCTGCAGCTGCATCTCCCGTTCTAACATCACCCCAGTTACCTTGTGTCTCTACTAATAAATTCTTTTGACCAATATTCACTAATGCATCTCCAATACTCGCATCACCATGTGGATGATACTGCATACTTTGACCAATAATATTCGCCACTTTATTAAATCTTCCATCATCCATTTCTTTCATGGCGTGTAAGATTCTTCTTTGAACAGGTTTTAATCCATCTTCAATGGCTGGTACTGCTCTTTCTAAAATTACATAAGAAGCATAATCCAAGAACCAATTTTTATATTGACCTTGAACTCCTGATTCATTTTCTGTTACCCTACTTAAATTTTTCTCTTTTGCCATATTATTTCATATTTGAAGACCCTATAATCTATGGGTATCTTCACTTCCGTCTTTCAAACTATTTAATTCAATAAAAACAATATCTGTTATTGCTTTTACTTCATGCCAAATTTTAGCAGGAATGATTACTCTTGATGGTGCTTTGATATGCATTGTGCCTATTTCTTGGCTTTGAATATCTTTCCAGTTTAAAGTAATCTCTCCCTGAACCAATAACATTTCTTCTGGGTTCTTCCCTTTTGAAATACCATTATGATAATGTTGACCACTTATTGTGCCAGCATTTCTATACACCAATAAAAACTCTCCTGTTCTATCTGTACTAAAATAATGCAAAGCACCTCTCTCATCAATCGCCTTAACATCTATTGCACTTACTTGTATAGACATAAATTATATTGATTAATCTTCTATAACTTGATTTGATCCCCCCGGCATTTGAATAACCATATCTTTCCAGCCTTTCTCCCAATCACCCGCAAAAACAATCTTGCCTATATCGGCCAAAGCCTTTAATCTATATACTACAAAAGCATCCCCTGTCTTTACTTTCATTTTAGTTAAAATATTAGATAAAGCACTAGGCAATTTTTGCGCATTCTTAGTTAACAATGACAATATTTCTTTATCATAAAAATTGATATCCATATTTACAATCTTCTTTCCACCTTCTAAAAACTTAATCACTTCTTGTTCAGTACAAATTTTATTCCACTCATCTGGGTCTAATTCAAACTCACTTAAAGTAATAGGTCTGGCTAATTTCTTGGCTTTTATAAATTCTTTAGGTTGAATTTGACTTAAGTAAGTTGGATAAAACAACTGCCCTTTTTCATTCAAAAAAGGTAGATTATTTAAATACAATACTTGAATTCTTCCTTGATATTCTTTGAACTGACTCATTAACCAATAGTAACCACAAACATCATGTACATTTTGACCCATCCAAATCCAAATACTTTCATTCTCATCATGATTTAATGCATTGATTAATTGATGCACAGTTAAACGATCATCTACTTTATCTAATTGATCAGTATAGGGAGAATGCGCTAGAACATTAGCCCACCAATTTTTTCTTAATTGGAAGCCTTCCGTTTCGTAAATATCCAACAGGGGACCTACCGCATAATCATCTTTAATCTCGATAATTTTTCCAGCAAGACTTTCATCTAATGCTATAGCTGCTTCCAAGGCTGCAATATCTGCAGTATTAAATACTATGTGTATCATTTGCTTTATCTAGTTCTACTTTTAAATTATTGATAATAAAATCTTGTCTCTCAGGAGTATTCTTACCCATATAGTATTCCAACAAATGTTGAATATGATCTCCTTGTTCAAGTAATACTGGCGCCAGCTTGATATCCGCTCCAATAAATTTTCCAAATTCGTCAGGACTAATTTCACCCAATCCTTTGAATCGAGTAATCTCAGGTTTAGCCCCTAATTCTTTTATGGCATTTTGTTTTTCTTGTTCGTCGTAACAGTAAATTGTCTTTTGCTTATTTCGCACTCTAAACAAAGGAGTCTCCAACACATATACATGCCCTTTTTTTACCAAGTCAGGAAAGAATTGTAAAAAGAAAGTAAGCATCAATAATCGTATATGCATACCATCCACATCGGCATCGGTTGCGATTACAATTTGATTGTATCTTAATCCTTCTAAGCCGTCTTCAATATTTAATGCGTGTTGTAATAAATTAAACTCTTCATTTTCGTATACGACTTTCTTAGTTAAACCAAATGCATTTAAAGGCTTACCTCTTAAACTAAATACAGCTTGCGTGTCTACATTTCTAGACTTGGTGATACTTCCACTTGCAGAATCTCCCTCTGTGATAAACAAAGTAGTATTCTGTTGATTTGAAATGAATATTTCCTTATTCTTTATAGGCGCATCTTCATTTAAGTGAACCCGACAATCTCTCAATTTTTTATTATGTAAATTGGCTTTCTTAGCTCTTTCATTAGCTAATTTTTTAATACCTGCCAATTCTTTACGCTCTCTTTCGTTTTGTTCAATTCTTTTCTTCAAAGATTCAGCAGTAGCTGGATTTCTATGTAAGAAATTATCCAACTCTTTAGCCAAAAACTCTGTAATAAAGTTTTTCATACTTGGCCCACCATCTGCTACATTTTGAGAACCTAATTTTGTTTTTGTCTGACTTTCAAAAACCGGTTCCTGAACCCTAACAGATACTGCAGCAACAATACTTGTTCTAACATCGGATGCTTCATAATCTTTTTTGTAAAAATCACGGATCACTTTTACATAAGCTTCTCTAAAAGCTTGTTGATGCGTACCACCTTGTGTAGTATATTGACCATTTACAAAAGAGAAAATATCTTCCCCATAATCATTGTTATGTGAAATAGCCACTTCAATATCTTCTCCACTTAAATGAATAATAGGATATCTTAATTCATCTGGATTGGTCTTTCTTTCTAATAAATCCAATAAACCATTCTTACTGACAAATTTTTTATCATTGAAATAAATACTTAAGCCAGCATTTAAATAACAATAATTCCATAGCTGACTTTCAATGTATTCATAAATAAAATGAAAGTTTTTAAACACAGACGAATCAGGAACAAAACTCACTAATGTACCATTTGCTTCTGTTGTCTTAGTTTCTTTGGTTTCTTCAATTAATTGACCTTTCTTGAAACTTGCCGATCTTGATTTACCTTCTCTAAAGGCAGTCACCATAAAATCTTCACTCAATGCATTCACGGCTTTCGTACCTACACCGTTTAAACCCACCGATTTTTGGAAGGCTTTGCTATCGTATTTAGCACCTGTATTGATCTTACTAACAACATCCACAATTTTTCCTAGAGGAATTCCACGACCATAATCTCGAATGGTCACCCTTTTATCTTGGATACTGATATCAACCTGTTTTCCATACCCCATGGTATGTTCATCAATACAGTTATCAATTACTTCTTTGATCAAAACATAAATTCCATCATCAGGCGCAGATCCATCGCCTAATTTTCCGATATACATACCGGGCCTTAATCTAATATGCTCTTTCCAATCTAAAGACCTAATGGAGTCTTCGTTATATTCTACGGGTACTTTAGCTTCTGCCATAATTATCAATACTTTAGGGGCCCAAAAAGCCCCGAGTTTGTGCAAATCTAATTCTCAAACGGCCTTATGCCATCTAAAATTGTTCAAAATGGCCTAAATGTGGATAAATGGATTAAAGCGCTATCTTTAACCTATCAAAAACATACCTAAATACCCGGTTGTTGACCTAGAATGGATAAAAAACCAAGCAGTTCAATTAACTCCAGAAAACCTTCAGTTTCAAGATTTTCTGAGAGAAATGGAAAGTGAAAGCTTAGATCAAGCTGTTCTAGACCTCTCCAATACCATTTCCCCTCAAATTGACTGTACTCAATGTGGTAATTGTTGCAAAAGCTTGATGGTAAATATCAATGAACAAGAGGCTGATAATTTAGCCCAACATTTAGGTCAAAACAGAACGGAATTCGATGAAAAATACCTCGAGAAAGGTGAATCTGGAAGAATGGTTTTAAATGCCATTCCTTGTCATTTTTTAGTGGGAAATAGCTGTAGTGTATATGAACACCGATTTGAAGGTTGTAAAGAATTTCCTGCTTTTCATGTAAAGGATTTTAACAAAAGACTGTTTACTACATTTATGCATTATGATAGATGTCCTATTATCTTTAATGTATTAGAAACATTGAAAAAAGATTTGGCATGGCAATTCGTTTTGGAGTAGATCAAATTATTCTAAATAATCCATCATGGAAAACCAGTTCTATAGGTTTTTTAACCAATGATGCTGCAAGAACATTTGATCAAACACATAGTAGAATTGCATTAATCAAAGCTGGATTTAATATTACTAAACTACTCTCTCCAGAACATGGAATTGATACCAAAGGTGCAGATGGTGAAAAAATGAAGGATGGAGTAGATCCGCTCACTAACCTTCCCATTGTAAGTTTATATGGCGAGCAATACGCACCTGTTGAAAAAGATCTTGATGGGATAGATATTTTGTTATTTGATATACCCGATGCAGGAACAAGATTTTATACCTATTTATGGTCAATGACCTACTACTTGGAGACAGCTGCTAAGTTCCATAAAAAAATTATCATCCTAGATAGACCTAATCCATTAAGCGGAAATCTTGCAATGATCGAAGGGCCTTCATTAGATGAATCTGTTGCTAGCTTTATAGGAAGGTTTAACATACCCATTAAACATCAATGTAGCATAGGTGAATTGGCTTTATACTTTAATATCACAAAAGGTTGGAACGCAGATCTTGAAATTATTTCATGTAGTGAATTGAAAAGAACAGATTTATTTCTAGCATGGAAACAAACATGGATACCTACTTCACCTGCAATACAAAACTTCAATGCATGTTTATTGTATCCTGGTTTTTGTTTTTTTGAAGCAACCAATATTTCTATTGGCAGAGGGACTACTTATTCATTTGAATGGTTTGGTGCGAGTTGGTTAAATATGGATGCTCTAGTGGCAGTGTGTAAAAATATGTTTTTAGATGATTTGGATTTAGAGCTACTCAGTTTAGCATTCAAAAATCAACAATCAACAAATTGGCTACCTGGAATTCATTGTATAGTAAAAGATCCAGAAAATTATGACGCAGTGTTAAATGGTTTATTGTTGCTTAAAATTATCAAAGATTTACATCCCAATCATTTTGAATGGGCACCCTATCCAACCAATGCCAACCCTACTGGAAAAAATCATTTATCTCTATTGTTAGGAATTCCAAATGCTGAATTTTTATTTGATTTGCCCTTACAAAATTGGTTACAAAAAATCCAAATTTTATTGAGAGTGGACTATTGGAAAAAAGAAATTGAACCATACTTACTCTATAAATAAAGCAATGAGTACAATAACATCAGTTGCCATATTAGCCAATAATCAATCAGGGAAAAACAAAGCTGAGAAAACTGCTCAATGGCTGAATTCAAAACTAATGGCGTTAAATATTCATTCTACAATTTATACTAATGAGTGGCCAAGCAATAATTCATTACATTCCTATTCGGATTGTTGGATTATTGGTGGTGATGGAACAATTAATTACTTCATCAATTTATATCCAAATTGTAAAATACCTTTAGTGCTATTCAATGGTGGGACTGGAAATGATTTCGCTTGGAAATTATATGGAGGCTTATCTAATGAAGCTTTATTTGATAGTATATTCGATAGAAAGCCTCAATATATTGATGCAGGCAGGGTAAATGATAGATTGTATATTAATTGCTTAGGCATTGGATTTGATGGTGAAATTGTTGCTTCCATGAAAACGATTAGAATCATTGGAGGGCACTTTGGATACCTACTAGCAGTAATTTATAAGATTTTATTCTTTAAAGAATCATTTTTAAAAATTCAAACAGAACAAGAACAGATAGAGGGTTATTTTTTATTAGCACTTTTTGTAAATTCATCAAGAGCCGGCGGAGGTTTTTTTATTGCCCCTACGGCTGAGATCAATGATGGAAATTTAGATATGGTATTGGCAGATAAAATGCCGGCATGGAAAAGACTTTGGTATTTACCCATTATTAAAAAAGGCAAGCATTTACATTACCCTTTTATTAAACATCAACTAGGAAAAACATTTACAATTGAGTCAGACAAGCCATTACCCATTCAATTAGATGGTGAATTATTCTACACCAATAAACTGCAAATAAGTAATTTACATAAACAGTTTTTATTCAGACTGTAAAGGAGCTTTTTCAACCCTTCTGGTACCCTCATACATTTCGTACTCTAACAATCTGCAGTCAATCTTGGCATTTAAGAATTCAATTCTTCTACTGGGTTTTAATCTAATCTTCTTAGCCAACTCTAAATTTCCAGTAAAAATATATCCAGTGGCACCTTTGCATTTATTTTTTAAAAAGTCCCCCATTCTTGCATAAGTTTTTTCTAATTCCACTTCTTCTCCTAATCTTTCGCCATATTCTGGGTTAAACATTACTATGGCATTGTTCATATCATCTGGCATCTTGGTTGATTCAAAATCGCCAACTTGAAAATCAATTAAATCTTCCACCCCAGCAGCAGTAGCATTTATTTTGGCAACTTTAATAGCCTCCTTACTTATATCAGAAGCTATAATTTTTAAGCTGGGTAAAGCTCGAACTTGATTTTCTAAAATAGCTCTTTCTTCTTCATATACTGTAGGATCATATCCCAATAAATGCATAAAGGCATAATGATCTCTGAGTAAACCTGGCGCACATTTAGTGGCAATTAAAGCAGCTTCAATAGCCAATGTACCTGATCCACACATTGGATTAATAAAGGGTGTGAAACGATCCCATTTAGTAGATAAAATTGTGGCTGCTGCTAGTGCTTCCAACATGGGTGCTTTGCCAGGAAGTTTTCTATAACCATGTCTTGCCAATGAGGCGCCTGATGTATCTAAGAACAGTTCAGCCTCATCATTCTTCCAAAATAAATACACCACTGCTCCAGACAATTCTGAACCAGTAGTTGGTCTTTTATTTGTTGCTTTTCTTATTCTATCTACAATGGCATCTTTCACTCTAAGGTTGGCAAACAAATTGGTTTGAATAGTTGGATGAAATACATTGCTGATGACAGAAAAGTATCCATCTGGTTGAATCATTTTCTCCCAATGGATATTTAAAGCTTCACGATATAATTCATCAGGATCATTACAAATAAATGCTTTTAAAGAATACATAACCTGACTGGCTGTCCTCAGGTTCATATTTAATTTAATACAATCATTCACATTCCCGGTTATTTCCACCCCTGTTTGAAAAACACGATCAATATCAAAACCCAAAGAAATCACTTCATTTCTTAGAGCCGGAGCTAACCATTTATTACAGGTAATGATGATTTTGCTTTGATTTTTAAATACTTGCATAGAGCAAACTTAGCCTAATTTGAATGAAAAAGTCCCCAACCTAGGTTGAGGACTTTAATGGGTGGGAGCACACGGGTTCGAACCGCGGACCCCCTCGGTGTAAACGAGGTGCTCTAAACCAACTGAGCTATGCTCCCATTTCCCTTTTGAGGAGTGCAAAAATAAGGTTAGGAATTTAAACCTCCAAAAAAAAGAGTAATTAATTTAATTGTACTGCAGGCAGCCTAGTAGATTGACTATCATATACAAAAAGCTCTACTATTTCATAGTTCCAGTACTTGGATAAGGGTGATTTATCTAGTATATCTGACGCTTCCACTTTAGTAATGGCATTGATCGTAATCCATGATTGCTGAGTCTCCATACTAACCGCATAACTATCAATAATCCCTTTATTCAATAGATAGTTAATATAAGTTCTGTGTGGAGGAACAAAAGACATGAATTCTTCATCCATTTCAAAAGATATGATCGCTTGGAACTTTTTCATCTTAAAACTAAGTTAATAAAAGAATTAAATAGAAAAAATTCAAAACTCCTTTTTTTTCAAAATAATAAACTTTGTTTAATGTTAGTCCATATTTAATGAAGCAATTCTGCCACCTGAACCCGCTAGTATGACTTTTCTTTTACCTGGAACAACTTTTAAGACATGAAAAGATTGGGTAGAAACAGGGTTCCAAGAATGACCGCCATCATTGGAGAGATCTACACCACTTGTTCCACAAGCAATCAAATCTTTATTAGAAATATATTGAACACAAGATTTGTATCCATTAGGTGCATTTACTTTAGGATTCATCTTCCAATGGTTTATTCTTTTTGTTTTACTATTCGAATTAGATGCAATAACTTTATCTAACCTAATAATATTTTGATCTTTAGATAGATGATTCATAAAATCACCTCCCACAATGGTAATATGATCTTTATTTGGAGAAATAGCTATACTATTTGCACCTGTTGTTTGTTTACCTTGAATTATGGGCAAAGCTATAGCTTCCCCATCTACCCAAAATCTACTATACATTCCTCCTGAAACAAAAAATACTTCTTTGGAATCAACAATTAAATTAGTTCCACTTGAAGCAAAAAATGACTCTCCTTCTTTGACGGTAGATTTAAAAAAATCATTCCCAACACTTTCCCAACTTTGTCCACGATTCTTGGAAGTTAATAGCACTATTTTTTGATCAATTGGATCACCTATCACCATACCATGATTATCTTTAAATGAAATCGCATCTAAAAATATTGCAGTATCCTTATTCTCATAGACCTTATCCCAATGAATTCCGCCGTCTTTGGTTGATAAAATAATTCCAGGTGAAGAAATGGCTACTATAATAGCTTCTTGATCATTAAATGCATGTATAGCTCTAAAATCTCTTGATTCAAAACCTTGTACTTGCATCCATACAAATTGCTTCCCACCATCTGTTGATTTTGCAACAGTTCCTTTAGATCCACTAGCCCAAATAACTGATTCAGATGGAATAGAAAGTCCTCTTAAACTCACTCCTTTCTGCTCTGTAATAAGTTCAATTGGACTTTGAGCAAAAATCTTTAGAGAAAAGAATATTAAAAATTGTAAAATAATTTTTGATATGGACATAGCTTTAATGATTTTTGCAACATAAATATACGTTATGATACCATATTGGATGAGTAGAACTCAATTGATGTTGGGTGATGAAGCCATATCTAAATTAATGGGTAAAAATGTTTTAGTGATTGGCTTGGGTGGTGTTGGAGGAATTTGTGCAGAAATGATTGTTAGAGCAGGTGTAGGTAAAATGACCATTGTAGATAATGATACGGTAGATAAAAGCAATATCAATCGGCAGATTCCTGCTTTACATTCAACTGCAGGCTTACCAAAAGCGCAGGTGTTAGCAAACCGTTTAAAAGATATTAACCCTGAATTAGATCTTACAGTGAACGAAGTGTTTATTAAAGATGAAATTACCAAGAATTTATTAGAGAGTGCTCCATGGGATTATGTGGTGGATTGTATAGATACCTTATCTGCCAAAGTATTTTTAATTAAAGGATGCTTGGATAGGAAGATTCCCATTGTGAGTTCAATGGGTGCTGGAGGCAAAGTTGACCCATCTCAAATACAAGTAACAGATATCTCTAAAACCAAGATTTGTAATTTGGCAAGATACGTAAGGAAACGTCTTCAGAATCTAGGTATCAAAAAGGGATTGAAAGTAGTTTTTAGCCCAGAAAAGGCAGATCAAGACAAGATTATCGTGACGGAAAAGGCATATCCTAAAAAATCCATCATTGGCACTTTAAGCTATATGCCTGCCATGTTTGGTTGTACTGCTGCAAGCGTGGTGATTAGAGATTTAATGGCAACTGACTGATTTTAAGGTCTTTTTCTTTGAATTAAGGCCAAATTATCTTTATTTTGCACCTCCAATTGGAAGCTCCTGGTTCGGTAGCTCAGCTGGATAGAGCAACTGCCTTCTAAGCAGTAGGTCATTGGTTCGAATCCAATCCGAATCACAAAGCCTGTCACAAAGTGACAGGCTTTTTTAATGCGAGAACGCGATGAAAGCTCGCTTTCAAAAGCGGGCGAGCATTAAAAAAGCAAAAGAACAAGCGAAGCTTGTTCTTTTAAAGGCTTTGGGTAAACTTGAGGGAAAAGGGATGACGGCGCAGTGAAACGAAGCCGTCCATCCAAACCTTGGGATAAAGTTTGAGGAACCAAACCTTAGGATAAGGTTTGAGGTAAAAGGGATGACGGCGCAGTGAAACGAAGTGAGCTAATCCAAAATCCCTTAATTTCGACACAATGTTCAAGTTCAGCTATCATATCTTGCTACTCATCCTCAAAGCAGCTTTTACCTTAAAAAAGTCCACCAAAGAGACTGTAGCCATTATGAAAGACCTTGAACAAAAACACCAAGGTAAATTTGACCCTTCCGCCATCAAAAAAGCAGCCAGATTTCAGGGAGTACAGCAAGTTTTTATTAACGATGCATTTACTCAATTGGTAGACAGAAATTCAAATCCTTTTGAATCAACATCCAATAAATTATATTTCATTTTAACTGGTTTATACGACGATATCATAGATCAACAATTAATAGACGAAAAAACCTTAAACCAATTATTTGAAGATCCTACACTTACCAAAACAGATGTATTTGAAACCAAGGTATTGGTAGATGTGCATTTAAACTTATTAAATAGGGTAAAAAATATATCAGACTATAAATCAATATTAACAAATGTGCATCAAGCACAAAAAGATTCTTTACAACAATTCAATACGCAAATTGATAACGATGCTTTATTAGATATTACATTAAGAAAAGGAGGATATAGTTTATTAATGTGTAAACAATTTATAGATTTACCAAATTTCAAAGAATTAGATCAATGCTGGTATCATTTAGGAGGAGTTATTCAAATCACTAACGATTTGTTTGATATTTATAAAGATTTGCAAGAAGGGATAAAAACCATACCCAACACAACTAAAAGTCTTAATGATATTGAAATAGTATACAATCAACTTGTAAATAATTTTATCCAATCACTTCAACAATTACCTTTTGAAAAAAGTAAAATTGACATTTTAAAAATTAAATTAAGTCCTATACCTGCATTTGGTTATATAGCTATTCAAAATTTATCAAATATTCAAGGCCAGCAAAATACACTTCCTGATTTAAATAAAATCCCAAGGAAAGATTTAATTATCGACATGGAAAAAACAGTCAATCGAATTAAATTAATTCAAGAGGCTTACAAAGTATACAAAACCAACTAAGATGAATGTACAAATTGCAGAAAGTTGGAAAGTAGAATTAGCACCATTATTTGACAAACCCTATTTTGCTCAAATAGCAGCTCACTTAAAAACAGAGAAAGCATTAAATAGAACAATATATCCCAAAGGCTCACATATTTTTAATGCTTTTGAACAAACTCCATTTGAAGATGTTAAAGTAGTGATTTTAGGACAAGACCCGTATCATAATCCAGGACAAGCCATGGGATTGAGTTTCTCTGTGCCAGATGGAATCAAAATTCCACCCTCCTTATCCAATATTTTTAAAGAATTAAAATCAGACACTGGAACAAGTATTCCCAATACCGGAAATTTAACTCCATGGGCTAACCAAGGTGTATTATTGTTAAATGCTGTTTTGACCGTTAGAGAAAACGAACCTGCTAGTCATTCGAAAATTGGCTGGATGAATTTTACAGACGATATTATCAAACTTTTATCCAATCAAAAGTCAAGATTGGTTTTTATTCTTTGGGGTAATTTTGCCATTCAAAAACAAGTATTGATAGATGCTACCAAACATAAAATTTTAAAAGCAGCACACCCCTCTCCTTTGAGCGCCTACAATGGATTTTTTGGATGTAAACATTTTAGTGCAACAAATGATTATTTAGTGTCTCACAACAAGACACCTATAAACTGGGCACTTTAAACCTTTATCTTATATTTGCATTCATGAAAATTATAAAAGATACAATTGCAAGAATTTTGGCATTTTGGGCATTATTCGTATTTGCAAGTACCATGTTTATCTTCATATGGTTTTATTTAATCTGTTATTTTTTGCCCGAACCACAAAAAACAAGATGGCATCGTCAAATATCAAGATTGTGGATGGGTTTATTTCTGGCACTATCAGGATGTAGTTTTACCATCACAGGAAAAGAAGTCTTTGATCAAACAGGTAATGCAGTAATTGTTTGTAATCATAATAGTTTAATTGACATACCAGTAAGTTTTCCTTTTTTACCTAGAGCTAACAAAACAATTGCTAAAAAATCATTTTCTAAAATCCCCATCTTTGGTTTGATTTATACTTTTGGAACAGTACTAGTTGATAGAAGAGATGAAAAAAGTAGAAAACAAAGTATAGAGGATATGAAAGTGGTTTTAGAGACTGGTTTAGATATGCTCATTTATCCTGAAGGAACAAGAAATAGAACTGAAGAACCACTCAAATCATTCCATAATGGCGCATTTAAATTAGCGCTTGATACCCATAAGCCCATTATTCCTGTTGTCTTACTACATACCAAAAAAATACTTCCCGCAAAACCAAGTATGTACTTCACTCCAGGTAAAATTCAAATGGATATTTTGCCTGCTATTTATCCAGATGGACATAGTGTTGATAGCTTAAAAAATAAAGTATTTGAAACAATGACCAACCATTATTTATCTAAAAAGTAGATGATGAGAAGGTTCTACTTCTATTGATTCTTAAATCTCTTAAAATTCCTGATTTAGGATTAACAGAAATACTAAAAGACTTATAAATTCCTACAGGTGTTACATTAATCGCTAATTGCCAACAATGCATTTCTCTTGTGATAAACATACTTAATTGTTGAATATTAGCTCTTGCTACATCAATATACCCTGTCCCGCCAATTTTCCATTTAGGAGACAAACTAAAATCTCCATTAAAGTTCAACGTTGAAAAAGTTTGTGTTTTGAATCCTGAAAAATCTGATTTCATCATTCTACTAAATTGTAAAGAATAAGATACATTCAGGGTCCATGGAATATCAAAATCTGTAAACTCAGCAGGATTGGCTCTTACATATTGTAATTGCCTTTGTTGTTCATCAGGCGTCATGAAAGGATCAATTGGAACAGATTTTTGTTTAGAAGCATCTGTCCCTGTATTCTTTTCTTTGCTTTTAAAAGAGGTGGAAAAAGATATCCCTCCGTTGGTGATATTTCCAAACTTTAGTTTATTTAGATTAATATCATACTGATTGATTCTGTAACCAAACTTGTCAGTTGCATATGGATCCATTGATAATACTGTACTTATATTGAATTTTTCAAACAAAGTAGTTCTAGCATAAAAATTGAAATTCCCCAAAGCAAAACTGTCTGCTAATATATTATAGCTTGAAGTAAATCCAAATCCATCAATTATTTTAATTTTTTTAAATGCGTCTGCACTGGTATCTGACTTGTCTTTTACTTTCATTTCAAGAAGATTGTCTATGCCAAAACCCATGCCACCAAACCTTCCTTCAGAGAAGGCGCCACCCAATGCACCTCCATCAAATTTTGAAAAACGAAGCCTTCTACCACTAGTATCAATTTGAGTTGTATAATGATATCTTGATGCTAGGTCTGGGCTATAATTTACAGAAACACTTGGACGAACTTCGTGTCTAATTGCTTTAATATTGCCTTTCTTAAACTTATATGTACCAAAAATTCTTGAAGCAGTTCCAACTCCAAAACTAACTCTAGGTGTTCGATAAAAGCCTCTATTGATGGTTGTATCTACTTTTTTTGTTTCTTCATTCCAAGATTTAATGATTTCTTGTCCAAACCATTTTTCATCAAAAGAAATATTAGGAGTTATGGTAATAGGTCCAAGCGAAGGCAGAGAAAGGTTGATTGGTATTGTATGAGTTGCACCCCATTGCAATGTATCTAGCAATCTTTGGATATTAAAAGCAGAATCATAAAAAGCTAACTGATTTTGAAAACTACCGTTGTATCCAATGCCTATTTTTTCATACCACTTTCCTGATCCAATTTGATCCTTTGACTGAAATGGATAGATTGTTAATGCATTAAAGTTAACATTGGGTAATTGTAAGTTTACCAAACCAAGGTTATTGTTTTGACTATGGTTTAGATTGACTGATAAATTATATTTATTGTTCCATGATTTATTATAACTAATTGAGGAGCTTATTTGGTTTTGAAAATTCTGAAAAGGATTATTCAATAAGTTCCTATTGTACTTGGTACTACCAAAATTCACATTCGCAGAAAAATTAGTTCCTGGTCTTGCTTTAGCATCCATGGAATGAGACCAATTGATCATATAAGTCCTACCGCCTGTAAATTCTTCTGCTATGGATGTATTTCTATTTAATGCTCTGGTATTTTGTAAGGAGAGATTAAAATTTCCTAAATACTTATATCTGAGAATATATTTACTATTCAAATTAACATTCCATCCACCATAGGAATAGATATTACCTCTTACGGTCGCATCAACATGATCATTAATTACTTTATAATAACCGAGTCCTTCGAAACCTAAACCAAAATCTTCACTGCTGGAGAAAGCCGGTGCCATCATGCCAGAATGTCTACCCTTGGTTAATGGGAAAACTCCAAAAGGTATTCCAATAGGAAAAGGAACTCCCTCAAATTCAGGAAAAGTGGGGCCAGATACACCAATTTTATCTGTTACGATTTTCATTTTATTGGTTCTAAAGGCAAAATGTGGTTCATCTAAATTACAAGTGGTAAACCTCGCTCGCCATGCAAATGCCTCATCTTTATTCACCTTCTTCATAGAATTAGCATTGATGAAAATCTCCCCTTGTTGAAAATTGGTATTCTTAGTTAATCCCCTACCTGACTTCATATTAAAATAGATGGAATCATTATAACTAACAATATCGGCTTCTGTAAATTTAGGATTACTCAATGGGTTACCAGAAGTGTCTTTAGAACCAAATGCTTTGATATTTTGGCTTTGTTGATCATAGACTATATTGGCCGCCTCTAACTGAGAACTTTTATAGACTGTTTTTGCCTTGCCGTATAAATAGAAAACCTTGGTTTTTAAATTCATCACCCCAGAGTCGGTTGCATTGTAATTAACTGGAGCGTCCATTGTGTCTTTAGAGATACGCAAATTGGTATCCACTTTTACCTGGATACTATCTTTTTTGATTACTGATGGCTTGTTTTGAGCAACAGCTTGTAATACAATACCTAAACAGATTGTTAATACCATCAAAATGGGCTTTTTAACAATATTGAAGGTGCTTTTTACGTTAGATTTGTATCCTGGATGTATCACTACTGCAAAAATAAAGTAAAACAGCGTTAAGCAACTGATTATGAAGCAAAATAGACTGATTTTAGCGTTTCGTATTGTAATTATTGGCTTTTTAAGCATTTTATTTGCTCAAATCTGCGCCGTAGCACAAACCAAGAGCTTAAACAGAATTATTATAGATCCAGGTCACGGAGGTACCGACCCGGGAGCTTATGGCAAATACTCTACTGAAGCTGCAGTTTCTTTGGCTATCTCTCTTAAATTAGAAAAGTATATTAAACAAGCCCTTCCAGAGGTAGACGTTGTTTTAACCAGAACCACCGATATATTTAATACTGTAGTTGAAAAGGCAGAAATAGCCAATCAAATGAAAGGTGATTTATTTGTATGTATTCATACGAATTCTGCACAAGGAAAAAAAGTAAGAGAAATTGTTGGATACAAGACCAAAACTTATACTGTTAAAAAGAAAGGTAAGAAGAAAAAAGTAACCCGAGAAGTACCAGAATACAAAACTACATACTTACCAAGTACTGCCTTTGGTACAGAAACATACATATACGGAGTGGGAAAAACTGATCAAAGAAAAGGCGTTGCAGAAGATATGGTAGATGAATTAGTAGAAAAATTAGACTCAGTATCTGAATCCCAGATCAAGAAATTGAACGAAGAAGACCCTACCCGTTCCATGATGGCAAGCTTACTCACCCAACAATATTTTCAAAGAGCAGCTAGTTTGGCATTGACTATCGAAGAAGAATTTCAAAAATCAGGCAGAAATAGCCGTGAGGCAAGACAAAGAGATCAAAAAGGCATTTGGGTATTAGCTGCAGTTAAAATGCCAGCTGTATTAATTGAAACTGGATTTATATCCAATCCACAAGAAGAAGATTATTTAAACAGCGAAGAAGGTCAAAATCAAATATGTGAGTCAATTACCAAGGCATTGGTAAGGTATAAGACCTCTTTGGAATTACAAAAAAGCGCTAAAGACAGCAGATAATACAGGGTTTATTAGTTAAATTTGCATTGTAATCATTTAATTACAACAATGCGTGTATCAAACGAAACTAAAGTTGGGGCTCTGACAGTAATTGCTGTTACTTTAATAATTCTTGGATTTAATTTTCTTAAAGGAAAAACTATTTTCAAGTCAGGTAATTTTATCTATGCAAAATATCACGATACAAAAGGATTAATTGTTTCTAATCCCGTTTTTGTTAATGGTTATCAAGTTGGAACTGTATTTGAAATTGAAAATTTAAATTCGAGTTTATCAGAAATTAGCGTTGCGATAAAAATGAATGATAATTACCAAATTCCCGTAAATTCTATCGCAACTATTCAAGAGAATCCTTTAGGTACCAATAGTATTTATATATCATTGGGAAATGCTACTACTTATTTAAAAAATGGAGATACGGTAAAAACATCACGTTCAACTAGTTTATTAGGTGATTTTATGAATACCCTATCTCCAATGGGTGAACAGTTTAAAAAAACCATCGATGAGCTAAGAAAAGTATTGGTGAATGTTAACACTGTAATGGATGATCAAAACAAAGCCAATTTTAAAGAACTCATTTCCAACCTTACTAAAACTTCTGATAATTTAAATAAATCAATGGCTTCCATTGAACAGATGGTAGATCAAAAAGGTGGATCAATTGCACAAACTGCTGATAATATAAATGGTTTTACGAAAAATCTAGCTGAGAATAATAAAAAGATTACCAATATCATTAATAATTTAGATAGCACTTCTCAAGCAATCAAAGATGCTAATTTAAATCAAACAATTAAAGAAATTCAATCAGCTCTTGCAGGGATTAATTTGACTTTACAAAAATTGAATACTGGCAATGGAACCGCAGCGAAGATCATGAATGACCCTTCGGTATATACAGAATTGAAAAACACCATCAATAGTGTAAATACATTAGTTGATGATATTAAAGTACATCCAAAGAGATACATCAATATCTCCGTTTTTGGTAAGAAAGACAAAACTACTCCATTAAGTAAGCCAATTGCGGACACTGTAACCAATGAATAAATTATTTTGGACATTGATGATTGCATGTGCTTCCATTTTGAATGTTCAAGCACAAAATACTTCAACCCCTGTTTTAGTTGATAGTAATTCCAAATTAATTGAATTTTTATCCGCTGCATCCTACAATGTAAAAAAAGTAGATTCCACCAATTATGTGATATTGGTTGGTAATGTTCAAATTAGACAAGGTAAAACTTTAATGTACGGTGATAGTATTGTTTTAAATACAACCAATAATATTCTAGAAGGTTTTGGTCATATTCATATCAATGATGCTGATAGTGTACATACTTATGCAGAGTATTTAAGGTACTTAGGAAATAACAAGAAAGCCTTCCTTAGAAAGAAAGTAAAATTAACAGATGGCAGAGGTGTACTAACTACAGATTCTTTAGACTACGATGTCTCCATTAAAGTAGGACAATACAATAAAGGAGGAAAACTGGTTAGAAATAAAACCATACTTAAAAGTGTTGAAGGTTTTTATTATGGAATTACGCGAGATGTGATTTTTCGAAAAAAAGTAGAACTAATTGATCCCGAAATAACTATCCTGACTGACACCTTGGAGTATAATACTTATTCTCAACTTGCCAATTTTATTAGTCCTACAAAAATTATCAACGAATCAAGAATAATCAAAACATCTAATGGAAATTATAATTTAGGCACAAAAAAAGGATACTTATACGAAAGATCCATCATTGACGATAGTACCTATATTTTTACCGCTGATGAAATGGCAATTGACGACTCTTTGGGTTTAGGAGAATTTAGAGGGAATGCTTTATATAAATCAAAAGATTCTTTGTCATTTGATATGATTGCCAATCACATCAAAACCAATCGATCTAAAGGAGTTTTATTAGCAACTGAATTACCCACCTTATTAATTAAGCAAACAAAAGATACTTTATTTATAAGTGCCGACACTTTATTCTCAGCTAAAATATCTGATTTAAAAAGGCCTTTACCTCAAGCAAGAGAGCTTGATATAAAAAACACTGATAGTAGTTTAGACAAATACTTTGAGGCCTTCCATAATGTCAGCATATACTCAGATTCATTACAAGCAAAATGTGATAGTCTATTTTACGGATTAGCTGATTCTACCATTCGATTGATTACACAACCCATTGTTTGGTCTAATGATAACCAAATAACAGGTGATACCATTTATATGTTTGTTAATAATAAAAAACCCGAGCAATTAAACGTAATCAATAATGCTTTTGCTATCAATAAAGTTGATACTACTCAATATTTTAACCAAATAAAAGGCACTCGACTAAAAGTATGGTTTGAAGATGGATCTATCAGTAAAATGCAAACAAAAGGAGGCGCCGAAAATTTGTATTTCGTATTAGATGATGAGAAGAAATTTATTGGCGTAAATCATTCTACTGCTCAAATAATGGAGATAGAATTTGAAAACAGCGAACCTGCAAAAGTCAAATTCGTGAATCAATTACAAGGAAAGATGAATCCATTAAATAAAACAGTTCCTGAAGATTTAATCTTAAGAGGATTTAAATGGCAGGAATCAATTCGACCTAAATCTAAGTTTGAGATCCTTTCTCCATCATCAAGTAAGCCTTTATAAAGCCTTCTATTTCTCCATCCATTACAGGCCCCACATTTCCTACTTCAAAATCTGTTCGATGATCTTTAATCATTTTGTATGGATGAAAGACATAAGATCTAATTTGACTACCCCATTCTATTTTCTTTTTGTTTGCATTGCTGGCATTCAATGCTTCTTGTTTTTTACGCATCTCTTCTTCATATAACCTACTCTTTAACATCTTCATTGCCAATTCTCTATTTTCTCCCTGTGTTCTGGATTGTTGACACTCTACAATAATACCAGAAGGTATATGTTTTAATCTTACTGCTGTTTCCACTTTATTCACGTTCTGACCACCCTTTCCACCACTTCTATAAAACTCCCATTCTATATCCGCTGGATTCACCGTTATCTCAATACTATGATCAATTAATGGATAAACATATACAGACGCAAAGCTGGTATGTCTTCTAGCATTGCTATCAAAGGGAGATATTCTAACCAAACGATGTACCCCAGACTCTGCTTTTAGGAAACCAAATGCAAAGGGTCCATCAAATTGAATTGTGGCAGATTTAATACCAGCACCATCTCCTTCTTGATAATCTAAGGAACTTACAGTCCATCCTTGTTTCTCCCCATACATGGTATACATTCTCAAAAGCATTTCAGCCCAATCCTGACTCTCTGTACCACCAGCGCCCGGATTAATTTGTATCACAGCAGGTAATTCATCCTCAGGCTTATTCAATGTACTTTTAAATTCAGCTTCTTCAATAGAAGCAACAGCTTTATGAAATGCTTCTTGTGTTTCTTGTTCAGTTGCATCACCTGATTTCCAAAAATCAAATAGTACAGCAAAGTCTTCTACACTGTTTGCAACATCATTGAATAATTGAACCCAATACTCGTTTACTTTAATTTCTTTCATAATACCCGTAGCACGCGTATTATCATCCCAGAAACCTGGAGACATAGACATCTGTTTATCCTTGTCTATTTTTTGCAATCTGTTCTCAACGTCAAAGAAACCTCCTCAGGACACTTACTTGGTCCCTCATGCGCTTCAATTGTTCTATCGTCATGATCTATGTTTTGAATTACTATTTAGCAACTCTGGTTAAAAAATACTACAAGCCTCATAAGCCGGATTCTGTTTCTAAACTATCATTTATCTAGCCTCAACATTACTGCTGAAGTCATGCTGCCTACCCTGGAACTTGAACGAGTCGCTCTTAAGCGTTCCTATACGTGGCATTACAGCACCCAAGGTTTACCCAATCTATTAATCACTTAAAAGACCCGTGAGCTCTTACCTCACGTTTTCACCTTTTCCTCTTGCGAGGTAGTTATTTTCTGTGGCACTTTCTCTGCCTCAATTGCTTGAGACGCCGGCTATTCACCGGTGGGTTACTCTTTGCTGTCCGGACTTTCCTTGGTAATTGCTTACCACGATAGCTCGGGTTTGTAGTTTTACAAAGGTAAGACATTACACTTATAGTCTCCAAAGGGACTCTAAGTGAGACCATTAATGAGCGGTTCTATGAAAAGAATACTTCTGTGGCACCATAGCCATAAAACTCATTGTATTGATTTACAAAGCTTTTTATGCCTTTCTTTACTTTCAATAAATCGTGTATTTCTTGTTTGAGCTTCCCTTTTCCTACTCCATGAATAAAAATGATATTAGATAATTGATTCAATTGTGCTAGTTCAAGCCATTTTTCAAACTCCCCTAATTGAATTTGAAGAATTTCCGCATTGGTCAAATGACTAAACTTGTCAACCAATTTTTCAATATGCAAATCCACAACGGATCTAGCTGCTGGTATATGTTCTTTGATTTTAGAAGCATCATATACTTTAAAACCAGCGTTCCTAAGCATATCTAAAGGCACATAATTATCTTCTTCTTTATCTGGATACTGATCAAATAAATGATAGGCAATATTGGGAGTGCCGTCTTCTTTTAATTGTTCTACTTTTTGAAAGAACTGCTTTGGCTTAATTTTCACCTGCGTCTCAAAATGATCTGCTTTCTTTTTATGAGGCTCTATTAAAGAAAAATCTATAAAAAATCCCAATCCATCATTCACCATTTCAAAATCAATATCGTGTATGTAAAAATCGGTATGTGGAGCTAAAGTGGATGCAATAGAAAAGCCATCATTGATATGGGTATTTTGAACATAATCAAATTGATAGCCCACCCTAGTTCGATTAGATAAAAATATTTTTAATGAATCTACTACTTCATCATTAAAATCATCTAATCTAAATTTAGGCACTAAATATAACCAAATTCCTTCATCTTCTTTACTATCGTTTTTTTGAATCTTCTCTTTAGGAATTTGATCAACATAAATTTTATTAGGAGCAGTTTTTGTAGGAAATAATTTTTTTTCAGTAAACCGCTTATAGTAAGGAAAATCAATTTGATCCATATAAGCAGGAAACTTCACACCACGAACTTCAATCATCACCATCTTATCGTTCATGATTTCGATAATCCTTCCTTCTTCATTACTATGAATCACTAATATCTCATCTCCTACTTGGTACTTCATATTAAGAATTTAGCTTGGAATGCTTTCTGCCATAACTAGCATAAAACACTAATCCAATGGCCATCCATATAAAAAACCATAACCAACTTACTGGAGGAATTTCAATCATTAAATACAAGCAACACATGGCGCCAATAATGGGAATGATTGAATATTTTCTGATAAATGAAAAAATTGCTACAATGATTAAGATAAAAATAAATACTAAGAATAAGATTTCTTGATATCCTTCATTTCCGGCTTGAACAAAAGCAGTTGCAATTCTTTCTTTACTGAAATAAATAAAAATTGCAGCCAAGGCGGGAATGATCAATTGACCATTGATATATGGCAATCTAAAAGCTTTGGATGTAATTTCAGGTGATATACGAGGCAAAACCAACACTCCAAAGCAAACTAACACAAAGGCAAATAATGTTCCAATACTTGTAAGGTCGGTCATTCTACTAATAGACATGAATAAACTTGGAACTCCTACAAAAATACCTGTAATGATCGTAGCAAAACTTGGGGTGCCAAACTTTTTATGTACTGTTGCAAATTTCTTTGGCATTAAGCCATCTCTACTCATACTCATCCAAATTCTTGGTTGACCCAATTGAAATACCAATAATACACTGGTGGTAGCTACCACTGCACTTACCGAAATAATATACCCAATTTTATGAAGACCAATTTTTTCAAAAACAAAAGCTAAAGGATCGTCCACTTTTAGTTCAGTATAAGAAACCATTCCTGTTAATACCAAGGCAATTAAAATATACAAAACAGTACATATTAATAAAGAATAAATCATTCCTTTAGGCAAATCCCTTTGTGGATTCTTACACTCTTCTGCAGTTGTTGAAATTGCATCAAAACCTATATAAGCATAAAATACTGCCGAAACACCTGCTAACACACCTTTGAAACCATTAGGCATAAATGGCATCCAATTAGTGGTATCCACATAGAAAAATCCAAGAACAATAACAAATAAAATAATCAATATTTTAAATATCACCATTGCATTGGTACTCTTTTTACTTTCTTTGATTCCTCTATATACCAATAAAGTGATTAAGACTACAATCACAAATGCTGGAATATTTAAAATGATTTTGGTTGATCCAATCATGGGCGCATTGGTGATAGCTTCATAACCAATTCTGGCTAATTTACTAAAGGTTTCTTTTGTTCCACCTGCTGCTAGATGCGCCAATGCTTCATCATATCCTGCCTGCGCTTGTTCATAATTGGTACTTAGCCAACCTGGTAAATGAATATGGAAACCTTCTAATAAATTTACAAAATATCCGCTCCAACTAATGGCTACAACAATATTGCCGATTGCATACTCTAAAATCAATGCCCATCCAATGATCCAAGCTACAATTTCTCCAAATGTAACATAAGCATAAGTATATGCACTACCTGCAATAGGCACTCTGCTTGCAAATTCTGCATAACACAAAGCACTAAAGCCACATGTAATGGCAGTGATCACAAACAATAAAGAAATGCCAGGGCCTCCATGATAAGCTGCAGTACCTATAGTGGAAAAAATACCAGCACCTACAACAGCAGCAATACCCATTAATGTAAGATCTTTTACACTTAGTTCCTTTTTTAATCCACTTGCACTGTGCCCATCTGTTAATCCTGCATTCGCATCTGCAACAATTTTATCAATTGATTTTTTTCTGAACAAACTCATGAAAGTTGATTATTGATTTCGATTCATTAAATAGTTAGCCAATTCAATCAAAGGTTGTTTTCTATTGGACACAACCGCTATGGCTTCTAAATGCTCGAAAGCTTCTTTTAAATATTTTGCTTTTAAATCTTCTGCCCATGCATCCACACCACAAGCTTTAAAGATCTCCAATACTTTTTCTACTTTATCTTCACTATTCGTTTTCAACAATGTTTCTAATCGAGCTTTTTGCTCCTCATTGGCAACTTCTAAGGCATGTAATAACAAAAATGTTTTTTTATTCTGCTTAATATCACCACCTGCTTCTTTACCAAATATAGCGGCATCTCCAAAGGCATCTAAGTAATCATCTTGAATTTGGAACGCAATACCAATTTTCTTTCCAAACTCATACAATTGTCTACAATTATTTTCACTCGCTCCTCCAATGATTGCTCCAGCTTCTAAACTAGCAGCTAATAAAACGGAAGTTTTCAATGTGATCATTTCTATATACTGATCCATATGTACAGAATCCATTTTAGCATAGTCCATATCTAATTGTTGCCCTTCGCAAACCTCTCTAGCTGTTCTATTAAACAATTGTAAAATCTTGGGTAAATAACTAGGTTGAATTTGTTGTAAAAACTCATACGCTCTTATAATCATCACATCGCCAACCAATAATGCAGTATTGTAATCGTATTTTGTATGAACGGTTTCTTTACCTCTTCTTAAACTTGCTTCATCCATCATATCATCATGCACCAATGTGAAATTATGAAACAACTCTATCGCTCTTGCAACATGAAAAGCGTCCTCATGAATATCACTAAATAATTCATTCCCTAATAAACATAAAACAGGTCGAATTCTCTTTCCTCCAATTTGTAAGAAATATTCTCCTGGTTCATATAAAGTCGCAGGACTTGAAGGAAAGTGCTTAGTGTCGAAACCTTTATTGAATCGCTCTGATAATGTTTGAAAGCTTAACATATTACAAACCTAACCAAATTTTAGCATTTATTAAACAGTGAATTTTTACCATTTATTACTAAATTTGCGTACCCCCAAAATAGGCACTATGAATCTAAAAAAACTAACCCTGGTTTTCCTCTTTTTTGCAAGTGTTTCGAAGCTAATAGCTCAAGATTTTACTTTAGATACTGCCATCGCAACTGGCCCTTATGTCAATCCATATACTAAATCTATTGGAGTTAAAGTATCTCCAGGTGCAATTACCTATAAAAACATGTATAAGACTGCAAGAGCCATAGAAGTTATTGGATATGCGAGCTTAGATGGTTTTAGCGCTGCTGTTTTAAAAGAGATGTACACTCCAATTGAAGGAGTGGAAAACCTAAGTTGGTATATAGGTTATGGAGGTCACATGGGGATATGGAGTGAAGAGTGGAAAAAGACCAATACAAATACTTCCAATTCCAATATTGCAGTAGGATTTGACGGCATTATTGGATTTGATTATAAATTAAAAAATAGTCCACTTAATATTAGTGTAGATTGGCAACCTGCATTTAGTATTATACAGTCTTATTTTAAAAATAATGGCGGTATCAGTGTTCGCTATGTATTAAAATAAATATATCACCCATTTAAAAGGGATGATTAGTTCTTATTCAAATTGAATAAAGAATCTACAAAAGCATCTTTGTCGAATAATAATAAATCTTTGATTTGTTCCCCCACGCCAATATACTTAACTGGTATTTTGCATTGATGTGCAATAGCTAGTACTACTCCACCTTTAGCTGTACCATCCAATTTGGTAATCGCCAATGCATTTACATCCGTCACCGCCATAAATTGTTTGGCTTGTTCTAATGCGTTTTGACCAGTGGAGCCATCTAATACCAATAATACTTCATGAGGTGCATCAGGTACTTGTTTTTGAATCACTCTTTTGATTTTATTCAATTCATCCATCAAATGCGCTTTGTTGTGTAATCTGCCAGCAGTATCAATTAATACCACATCTGCGTTTTTTGAAACTGCAGATTGCACCGTATCAAAAGCCACTGCACTTGGATCTGCTCCCATATTTTGTTTCACAATAAGCACACCCACTCTTTCACTCCAAATAGTTAATTGATCCACAGCTGCTGCTCTAAATGTGTCAGCAGCACCTAATACCACTTGATTACCAGCTTCTTTGTAATGATGTGCTAATTTACCAATGGTAGTTGTTTTACCTACGCCATTGACGCCTACTACTAAAATGATATATGGTTTTTTATTTGCCGGAGGATTGAACCCTTGTAAATCAGCTGGTGCATCAATTAGTAAGCCAGCCATTTCTTCATGTAAGATTTGATGTAATTCTTGGGTAGAAATATATTTATCCTTTCTTACTCTCTCTTGTATTTTCTCAATAATGGTTAAGGTGGAATCAACACCCACATCTGCCCCAATTAAAGCTTCTTCTAATTGGTCCAATACCTCATCATCCACGGTAGACTTACCAATGATCACTTTAGATATTCTTTCAAAAAAACCTTGTTTGGTTTTCTCTAAACCTTGATCTAAAATTTCTTTCTCTTTTTTACCAAATAATTTTCCTAAAAAGCTCATACTGTAAAGATAATAAAAGTAAAGTCCTTGTAGGACTTAAAATCAAAATAGGTAGAATAAGGGAATTAATTTTTATAAAGCTCTATAAAATACAAAAAGCCTTCCTGTTATGGAAAGCTTTTAAATATCGTTCGAAAAGTAATTGAAGCGATTATTTCGCTGCTAAGAATTCAGATACTTTATCCTTGTGAACAATGTTCTCTTTAAAGGTATACGCGCCAGTCTTAGGGCTACGGATAGCTTTGATCACTTTTGTCCAGTTTTTAGCTTCAGCAGAAGCTTTTAAATCCTTTACTTTCGCGTTTTTAGATGCTGCTTTTGCCATGATTATTTAATTTCTTTGTGAAGAGTTACTTTTTTCAAAATTGGGTTGTACTTCTTAAACTCCAAACGATCTGGAGTGTTCTTTTTGTTCTTAGTAGTAATATAACGACTAGTTCCAGCCATGCCAGTAGCTTTATGCTCAGTGCATTCTAATATTACTTGAACTCTGTTTCCTTTACGTGCCATGATGGTATATTATTATACTTTATTACTTGTGTTTACTTAGATTTTTTCGCCTGCTGCTCTTAAATCTTTTACTACTGCACCTAAACCATTCTTGTTGATAGTTCTTAATGCATCAGTAGATACTTTCAAAGTGATCCAACGATCTTCTTCAGCAAAGAAGAAACGCTTCTTCTGTAAATTAGGAAGAAAGCGACGCTTTGTTTTGATATTAGAATGCGATACGCTGTTTCCAGTCATCGGCTTCTTACCAGTTATTTGACATACTCTAGCCATGAGAAATTAATTTTTACGGACGGCAAAGGTAAGTAAATAACCCTTACTATCCCATTTATTTTATAGTTTTTTTCTTTCTAACGCTCAAAAAGGCAAAATATTGCTAATTGATTGATTAAGAATACATTTCTGCCCTTAATTCCTGTACTCTTTTGTCTTCCATATACTCGTCAAAAGTCATCAAACGGTCAATGACTCCCTTTGGCGTTAATTCAATCACTCTATTGGCAACAGTTTGCATGAAAGTATGGTCATGAGAGGTCATTAGAACGATTCCAGGAAAGTTTTGACAACCTTCGTTGAAGCTTTGGATACTTTCTAGGTCTAAATGATTCGTAGGCTGGTCCAACACCACCACATTGGGGTTCTGAAGCATCATTTTACTCACCATACAACGCACCTTCTCTCCCCCACTTAACACATTAGATTTTTTCATAACATCATCCCCGCTAAATAACATCTTACCCAAAAAACCACGAATAAATGGTTCATCGGCATCAGTAATATGAGCTGGTACGAATTGTCTTAACCAATCCATTAAGGTTAAAGGTTGAGTGAACTCTTCATTATGTTCCATGGGCAAATACGCCTTGGTAATTGTAGTTCCCCATTCAAAAGAACCAGCATCCGCTTTAACCACATCATTGATGATTTCAAAAAAATAAGTTACCGCTAAGGCATCTTTACTTAAGAAGGCAATTTTATCATTCTTACTTACAGAGAAAGAAACATCTTTAAATAAACTTCTTCCTTCAATGGAATAAGATAATTTCTCCACGTTCAAGATTTGGTTACCCACTTCTCTCAATGGTTGAAAAATAATACCTGGATATTTTCTGTTGGAAGGCTCAATTTCCTCAATCGTTAATTTCTCTAGTGCTTTCTTTCTTGAAGTAGCTTGTTTACTCTTACTTGCATTCGCAGAGAAACGCGCAATGAAATCTAATAAAGCTGCACGCTTTTCTTCATTCTTTTTATTCTTATCACTCATCTGTCTAGCCATCAATTGAGAAGACTCATACCAGAAAGAGTAGTTACCCGTAAATGTTTTGATCTTTGCTCTATCAACGTCTGAAACATGTGTACACACTGTATCTAAGAAGTGACGATCGTGACTTACTACCAATACAATGTTCTCGTAATCAGCTAAGAAATTCTCTAACCAACCAATGGTTTCAATATCCAAACCGTTGGTAGGCTCATCTAATAATAAAATATCTGGATTTCCAAAAAGGGATTGCGCTAATAAAACCCTTAATTTAAAATTACTTGCTACATCTTTCATCAACATTTGATGCATATCTTCTTTAACACCCAAATCACTTAACAAACTTGCTGCATTACTTTCTGCTTCATATCCACCCATTTCACCAAATTCTGCTTCCAATTCTCCTGCTTTTATTCCGTCTTCTTCTGTAAAATCTTCTTTAGCATATAAAGCATCTTTTGCATGCATTATATCCCACATTCTTTTATGTCCCATCATCACAGTATTCAACACAGTTTGTTCATCAAACTCAAATTGATTTTGTTTTAAAACAGCCATACGTTCTCCCGGCGTAATTTCAACTGTTCCTTTGGTGGGTTCAATTTCACCACTTAATATTTTTAAAAAAGTAGATTTACCAGCACCATTGGCTCCAATAATACCATAACAATTTCCTTTGGTGAAGCTTACGTTAACCTCATCAAATAAAACTCTTTTACCAAAAGATAAAGTGATGTTTCTAGCACTAATCATAAATAACAATAATTTGAGGACGCAAAGTTAAGCTATTTCAGCTTACCAATTAGATCTTGCGCTGGCTGTAGTATCAAGGCTATCAAAAGCCCCTGCCAAATACTTGTAATGTGCTGCAATAGCAATCATAGCGGCATTATCTGTACAATACTGAAACTGAGGTAAATAAACCTTTGCTTGCATTTTATCTCCCAATGCTTGAATTCCCTTTCTTAAGCCACTATTGGCACTCACCCCTCCTGCAATACAGATTTCTTTAATGCCTGTTGTTTGTATTGCCTTTTTTAGCTTTTTCAAAAGAATCGTTACAATGGTATATTGTACGGAAGCACATACATCGGCTTTATTGTTTTCAATAAAATCAGGTGCTTGTTTTTGTAAGAAGTATAAGACACTTGTTTTTAAGCCGCTAAATGAATAATTCAAATCTGGTACACTTGGTTTCGCAAATTCAAAAGCCAATGGATTTCCTTGTTGTGCTAATTGATCCATCAGAGGGCCACCCGGATAAGGAAGACCAATGATTTTAGCAATTTTATCAAATGCTTCACCAGCTGCATCATCAATGGTTTCGCCAATGATTTTTAAATCAGATGCACTATTACATTGTACAATTTGAGTATGACCACCACTCACTGTTAAACATAAAAATGGAAAGGAAGGAGCAGGATCATCAATCAAATTTGCCAACACATGGGCTTGCATATGATGCACGCCAATTAATGGTTTATTCAAACTTAATGCCAAAGACTTTGCAAATTGGGCGCCAACTAATAAACTTCCAATCAATCCTGGTGCTTGGGTAAAAGCAATGGCATCTAACTGAGCTAATGCAGCTTGTTTTGTGATTGTTGGAAATGCTTTTTGAATGGCAGCATCCACTACAGGTACAATATTTTCCATATGCGCTCTACTTGCCAATTCTGGCACTACCCCACCATAGGTTTCATGAATGGTTTGATTTGCAATAAAATTGGATAAAATTTTCCCATCTACCACAATAGATGCAGCAGTCTCATCACAAGAAGATTCAATAGCTAATATCGTAATGGGTTTGCTCAATAGAACGCAAAGATACTACTTCGTTCTAATTGCTTCCACAGGATTCATTTTCGCAGCAATGGATGCAGGAATGATACCTGATATAACCCCTAAAATGATACAAATACTCAAAGCTAAAACAACAATACTAGGAGCAATATGTAAAGGGAAAGGTAGAACAGAACCTAGTGCTACAGTCAATATCCACACCAAGAACAATCCAACTAAGCCCCCAATGATACATAAGAAAGCACTTTCCAATAAAAACTCGTATAAAATGGTAGAACTCTTTGCACCAATGGCTTTTTTCAAACCGATTTGACTGGTTCTTTCTCTCACTGTTACAAACATAATATTAGCAACTCCAAAAGCACCCACAATTAAAGAAAGACCTGCAATAGCCCATCCGCCACTATTAATAGAACCAAATACACTATCAATTTGGTCTTTGAATTGAGCAACATCATTACAAGTAAAATTATCTTCTTCCGTAGGGCTCAGTTTTCTAATTTGACGCATCACACCAGTTAACTCTTGTTGCAATAAAGCAGAAGGTACTCCTGGTTTTGCTTGAACCATGATATAGGGATTAGAGTTGTCTGTATCAAAAATGGATGCAAAATATTGATATGTCGTTAATACAGATTTGTCATAGTCAAAGCCATTAATAATAGCCGTTCCTTGTTTCTCTATAATACCAATTACCATCAATCTTCTACCACCATAAGAAATGGTTTTACCCAAAGCTTTATCTGCTTTACCAAAGAGTTCTTCTGCTACTTTGTACCCTATAACACCCAAAGGGCCTCCTCTTAAAAAATCAGCTTCAGAGAAGTATCTACCCATTCCAATATTAAAACTTTGAACAGCTTTATACTCATTGGTAATACCATATATGTTCACCCCTTTTAAAATATTTTCTTCAAAGGTAAAAGTAGCTTGAGTGGAAGTAAAGAAAGCCATATTGGAAGCCAAATTGCTTTTCTTTTTGATGATATCCATCTCCTCTATTTTCATAGATGGCCTTTTCATGAATTTCCACCATGGATATTCCGGTCCTCCACCGTAATCCCATTTGTCAATATAGATGGTATTATTCCCAAAGCTCGCTAGGTCATTTTGAATCTTCCCTTTTAAACTATCAATGGTGGCGAGTACGCCAATAATGCAGAAAATGCCTATCGTGATGCCAAATAAAGAAAGAAAGGTTCTTAGTTTATTCACTTTAAGCTCTTGTAAAGCCATTTTAAAGCTGTTCCAAAGGATAGTTAGCACTTTAATCATGGCGTAAAAATAAGCCAAAGTCTGCAAGGATGGAGAATTTTATACAAGTGGTCAATTCCCTATCTAAATGCACAAATTGTTAAGGTATTTTGCATTGAGGCTCAAAATCATAGAACGAATTAGACGTAGTTAGAAAATCCTTGTTACTTTTGCATCGATTTTAAAAATCTGCAATTATGACCTTCAAACAAATGTTTACTTCCTCCGTGGGAAAAAAATTAATCATGGGCTTCACGGGAATTTTTCTAATTCTTTTCTTGATTGTGCATGCTGGATTGAACGCAACCATTTGGGCAAATGATGGTGGATTGATGTTTAATAAAGCTGGACATTTTATGGGCAGCAATGCAGTTCCAAGAGTTTTAGAAATTGGATTATTCATTGGTATTTTTCTACACATCTATCAAGGTTATTTATTAACGATTGAAAACAGAACTAAAAGATCTGTTGGATACGCAGTAAATTATTCTAAAGGTAGTAAATGGTATAGTAGAAGTATGGCTATCCTAGGTACTTTGATTTTGTTATTTTTAATTGCGCACATTTATCATTTTTGGACACCAAGTAGATTAGGTGGTATTGGAAATATCAAAGCCTTAGGCACTGTGGATCACAACGGTGTTGAGTTACATAATTTATATGCAGAAATGGATTTGGTATTTACCAATCCATACATTGTAGTGTTATATGTTTTAGCATGTGGATCTTTAGCTTATCACTTAGCACATGGATTCCAAAGTGCATTCAAGACAATTGGTGTTCACAATAGAAGATATCATGCATTAATTTCAAGTATTGGATATGGTTTTGCCATCATCGTTCCATTGATTTTTGCAATGATGCCAATTAGCTTCTATTTTGATTGGATTAAATAAACCAATCAACAAACCTTATTTTACAAACTGATTGATAAAAGATTGAACTATGTTAAACGCTAAAATTCCTGCTGGAAAACTTGATGACAAATGGGTAGATTATAAAGGTCATTGTAAATTAGTGAACCCAGCTAATAAAAGAAAAATGGAAGTGATTGTTGTAGGTACTGGATTAGCCGGTGCATCTGCTGCTGCATCACTTGGCGAGATGGGTTATAAAGTAAAAGCATTTTGTTTTCAGGATAGTCCACGTCGCGCTCATTCTATCGCTGCACAAGGTGGTATCAATGCTGCAAAGAATTATCAAAATGATGGTGATAGTGTATTTAGATTATTCTATGATACTATCAAAGGGGGTGACTACAGAGCGCGTGAAGCAAATGTGCATCGTTTAGCTGAAGTAAGTACTAATATTATTGACCAGTGCGTTGCACAAGGTGTTCCATTTGCACGTGAGTATGGTGGATTATTAAGTAATAGAAGTTTTGGCGGTACGCAAGTACAAAGGACATTCTATGCTGCAGGTCAAACAGGACAACAATTATTAATTGGTGCATACCAAGCTTTAGAGCGTCAAGTAGCATTAGGCAATGTGCAAATGTTTGCACGTCACGAAATGTTAGACGTGGTGAAAGTAGATGGAAAAGCAAGAGGTATTATTGCGCGTAACTTGGTTACTGGAGAATTAGAAAGACATTTTGGTTATGCAGTATTATTATGTACTGGTGGATATGGTAACGTGTTTTATTTATCAACCAATGCAATGGGTTCGAATGTAACTGCTGCTTGGAAAGCACATAAACAAGGTGCATTTTTTGCTAATCCTTGTTTCACTCAAATTCACCCAACCTGTATTCCAGTGAGTGGTGATCATCAATCTAAATTGACTTTGATGTCAGAGTCTTTAAGAAATGATGGACGTATTTGGGTTCCAAAGAAAAAAGGTGATGACAGAAAACCAAATGATATCCCTGAAGATGAAAGAGATTATTATTTAGAGCGTCGCTACCCTGCTTTTGGAAACTTAGTGCCAAGAGACGTAGCATCAAGAGCTGCAAAAGAAAGATGTGATGCTGGATATGGTGTAGGTACTTCAAAGCAAGCAGTTTATTTAGATTATGCAGCTGCGATTGAAAGATATGGTAAGACTGAAGTAAGTAAGAAAGGATTAAGCAATGTAAGTCATGATGAAATCATTGCAATGGGTAAGGAAGTAGTGAAAGAGAAATATGGCAACTTGTTTGACATGTATGCTAAAATCACAGGAGAAAATCCTTACGAAGTACCAATGAGAATTTATCCAGCAGTTCACTATACAATGGGTGGATTATGGGTAGATTATGAATTACAAACAACTGTACCTGGTTTATATGCTTTGGGTGAAGCTAACTTTAGTGATCATGGTGCCAACCGTTTAGGTGCAAGTGCTTTGATGCAAGGTTTAGCAGATGGTTACTTTGTAATTCCTTATACACTAGGTAACAATCTAGCTGATGAAATTTACAACGCTCCTATTCCAACTACTCACCCTGCATTTGAAGCGGCTGAAAAAGCTGTTGCAGAAAGAATCCATACTTTAAAGAACATAAATGGTAAACAATCAGTTGAAAGTTTCCATAAGCGTTTAGGAAAGATTATTTGGGATAAATGCGGTATGGCTAGAAATGCTGAAGGTTTAAAGCAAGCAATTGCTGAAGTGCAAGCATTGAAAAAAGAGTTCTGGTCTGATGTTAGAATTCCTGGTGATATCAACGAATTTAATCCTGAATTAGATAAAGCAAACCGTGTGGCTGACTTTATTGAATTAGGAGAATTAATGTGTGTCGACGCATTAAATAGAGAAGAAAGTTGTGGTGGTCACTTCAGAGAAGAATACCAAACAGAAGATGGTGAAGCATTAAGAGACGATGAGAAATTTATGTATGTTGCTGCATGGGAAGCTAAGGCAGAACACGAATGGCAATTACATAAAGAAGAGTTGAAATACGAAGTAATTAAACCTTCTCAACGTAACTACAAATAATCAAACTCTAATTAATTACAAGCATAATATTTAAGATATGTCACATCAATCATTGAATTTAAAACTAAAAGTATGGCGCCAAAAGAATGCTAACACAGCAGGTGCTTTCAAAACATACGAAGTAAACGACATCTCAGATGAAATGTCTTTTTTAGAAATGTTAGACGTTTTAAATGAAAAATTAATCACTGAAGGTGATGAACCAGTTGCTTTTGACCACGATTGTAGAGAAGGTATTTGTGGTATGTGTTCATTATATATTGACGGTAAGCCACATGGTCCTTGGCAAGCTAATACCACTTGTCAATTGCATATGCGTGCTTTCAAGGATGGCGACACTATTACCATTGAACCATGGAGAGCAAACTCTTTCCCTATTGTAAAAGATTTAACTGTAGACAGAAGTGCTTTTGATAGAATCATTCAAGCAGGTGGATATGTGAGTGTAAATACAGGTAATGCTGTAGACGGTAACAGTTTGCCAATTGAAAAAGACAAAGCTGATGAAGCATTTGCTTCAGCAATGTGTATTGGATGTGGTGCTTGTGTAGCTGCTTGTAAAAATAGTTCAGCGATGTTATTCTTAAGTGCAAAGGTTTCACATTTGGCTTTATTACCACAAGGTGCCCCTGAAAGAAAATCTCGTGTATTAAACATGGTAGCACAAATGGATAAAGAAGGTTTTGGTTCTTGTACCAATACAGGAGCTTGTGAAGCAGCTTGTCCAAAAGAAATTTCTATTGCAAACATTGCTAGATTGAATAAAGAATATATAGGTGCAAGCTTAACTTCTGAATAGTTATTGCTACATGGCGAACACCTATTTTCAGTTCAAAGAATTTATCGTGCATCAGGAACATGCTTCAATGAAAGTATGTACTGATGCATGTTTTTTTGGTGCATGGGCCATTGGTCATGAAGCGTTACAAAAAGCTAGCTCTGTTTTAGACATTGGAACTGGAACAGGATTATTAAGCTTAATGACTGCTCAAAAAAATACTCATGGAACAATTACGGCAGTAGAAATAGAACCGAATGCAGCAAACCAAGCATTATCCAATTTTGCGTTAAGTCCTTGGAAAGAAAAATTATCAGTGATAAATGCTTCTATTCAAGATTTTGCATTAGCCAGTTCTGCAAGATTTGATTGTATTATTTCCAATCCTCCTTTTTTTGAATCAGATCTACCCTCTCCCAATGACCATAAAAATTTAGCAGCGCATAGTGCAGCATTGCCCTGGGAAATATTTGCAGAAATAGTTTCAAAACTATTAGTGAATTATGGTTGCTTTTATGTAATCATTCCTTCTATTCGTGCTTATACCATGCAAAAATTAATGGAGACCAATGGACTGCAATTAATGGAAGAGACTACCGTTTTTAATAAAGAAAAGCAATTGCCTTTCAGAAGTTTTTTGCAATTTAAAAAAACAACAGAAAAGCCAGCTAGAATTGAAAGAAATAAATTGTACATTAAAGGCCCTAGCAATGAATATACAGATGAATTCAAAAGCTTACTGAAAGCGTACTATTTGCAATTTTAGTGTTGAGCATAGTCTGATAAATACTTATAATGATCGGTTAGTTTACCTTTATCTAACATTGTAGCTTTTTCAATAATTGGATTACCTCCATTTACTAAATCGCCTAATACATATTTAATCAATTGTTCTCCAAAGAATCTACTTGCATCTCTTGGCAATTCATTGGGCAAATTACCCACAGCCATAATATCAATACAATTATAATTGTAAGGATTACATTTTTCACAAGAATCTAACTGCACACCATAAATGGGATCTTCTGATGTAGCATCTCCTAAATTGCAAGGCACACTTCCAAATGCATCATCCGTAATATCGGCAATGGTTGTTAATACTGATCTTTCGTCTTTAAGTTCATCCAATGTAAACAATGGCGGTATTCCTTTTTCCCAATATACTCCATTCATTAAAATTTTTGCATGAGGAAGATATTCTTTAAAAAAACATTCATAGTTTGAGGGATGATTATGAAAATCATTTCTTTCATAAGTTCCATTGTCTTTTCGTTGGTACAAATCTTTACCTTTTAAATGCACATAAACGGGATATGGATAAGTTCTGGATTTAAATTCATCTGGTTCCACTTGTTGCACATCCATTAAATTCATGATTTCTAAAATTCCATGTGCTACCCTTCCAGAACCTGTAACCGCAATTTTTATGGGAGGTAATTTTAAACCAAAATAGGTATGTATTAACTCCATATAATCCTTCACATCTTTGACCCTACCCAAAGTGAATTCTTTGGTTCTATTACCATATGCCATGATACCATTGTGCGCACCCACAATTCCTGCAAAAAATCCAAAGCCAATTAATCTTTGACCATCTTCATGTTCAAGACATTCATAATCAATGAGGGTAATATGCTTATCCATCATTGCATGAAACAATGCCTGATTATATGACTGTGCTTTTTTTGTATGAGAGAAAAATAAATATGTTTTATTGGGAATCAACTGAGATTTTGGAACTTCTTTAATGCCTAATAGAATATCCGCAGCTGAAATATCATCCACCACTTTGATGCCTTCTCTCTGGTATTCTATATTTTTATAGCATCTTGTTGTTGATGATTCTACCAATATATCCCAATCTGGGTGTTGTTCTATCAACCATCTACATTGTTTAGGGGTTAATGCCACCCTGTTGTCACTAGGAACTTTTCCTTCTTTAATAAGGCCTAATACCGGCATTTTGGTAATTTTACACAATATACGAAATTAGACAATGGATTATTTTGCATTATTTGGACTTTCAATTGGTTTTCAAGTAGATACGAATAAATTACGTGCAGCTTTTATGGAAATTCAAAGAGCTTCGCACCCAGATAAATTTGCGCAAAGTAATTCCTATGAGCAAGAGGAGGCCTTGGAAAGATCAGCCTTAGCCAATAAAGGATTTTCTTTGTTAAACAATAAAGACCAAGTATTGCCCTATGTGTTGGAATTAAAAGGGATCATCCAATCAGAAGAAAAATACGCATTATCTCCTGCTTTTTTAATGGAGATGATGGAATTGAATGAAGGTTGGATGGAAGCAGACAGTGAAGCAGCTAAACAAAGCATTTTAGATCAAATTAAAGCTATACAAGATGAAATCTTGGAACCTATTAAAAACTATTTGGAAATGGATCAAATCGATTCTATTTCCCAAGAAGCAATGCTGCAAATAAAAGAGTATTACTACAAGAAAAAATACCTCGATCGTATTTTGGCAGAATTCCGCTGATAGCGTAATATTGCATCCCGCTGAGCACCTAAGTGCAAAATGCCCAGATGGCGGAACTGGTAGACGCGCTAGACTCAAAATCTGGTTATCGCAAGGTAGTGCAGGTTCGATTCCTGTTCTGGGCACAAACCCTGTCACGAAAGTGACAGGGTTTTTTAGTGCGAGCCGCGTCAAGAGCTTGTTCTTATAAGCGAGCGAGCATTAAAAAACCCAACGAAATGCGAAGCATTTTGTTGTAAGGGTTTGGGTAAGCCCTCCTTTGAGGAAGTCAGCGCAAGCTGACAGTCCGAAAAGAGGTTTGGGTACGCCCAAAAAAATAACCCCCAATTACTTGAGGGTTATTGAACAATTTCAATTGAAATTTATTTCAAATCAAATCTATCCAAATTCATTACTTTATTCCATGCTGCTACAAAGTCATGTACAAATTTTTCTTTTGCATCATCACATGCATATACTTCTGCTAAAGCACGTAATTCAGAATTAGACCCAAATATTAAATCAACTCTTGTTCCAGTAAACTTAAGTTTACCAGAAGCACGATCTACACCTTCAAAAATTCCTTTAGTGGCACTCTCTTTCCAAGTAGTGCTAAAGTCGATTAAGTTAGTAAAGAAGTCATTGCTTAAAGTTTCAGGCTTGTCTGTAAATACACCATGCTTAGAACCATCATAGTTTGTATTCAATACACGCATACCACCAACCAATACTGTTAATTCAGGAGCGGTTAAAGTTAATAACTGAGCCTTATCAATTAACATTTCTTCTGGAGATACCAATGTTTTTGCTTTAACATAATTTCTGAATCCATCAGCGATGGGTTCTAATACTGCAAAAGAAGCAACATCTGTTTCAGCTTCTGAAGCATCAGCTCTACCAGCTGTAAATGGAACTTTAATATCATGTCCAGCATTCTTCGCTGCTTTCTCAATGGCTGCAACACCACCTAGAACAATTAAGTCAGCCATAGATACATGCTTAGATCCCGCATTAAATGCTTTTTGGATTGATTCTAATGTATCCAATACTTTAGTTAATTGTGCAGGATTATTAGCAACCCAATATTTTTGAGGAGCCAATCTAATTCTCGCACCATTCGCACCACCACGTTTATCTGATCCACGGAAAGTAGATGCAGAAGCCCATGCAGTAGAAACTAATTCACTAATAGATAAACCTGCAGCTA
>VFQT010000286.1_pt1 | contig 78473 bp, 78 predicted proteins | sample 3512381 | NCBI WGS metagenome assembly VFQT01 (sample SAMN10412376, study PRJNA504923) | tailings metagenome | isolation source: Relicate 2 Philex TSF3 active mining site | place: Philippines: Tuba, Benguet | collected 2017-08-29
TCAGTTGGTAGAGCATCTCGTTTACACCGAGAGGGTCGGCGGTTCGAGCCCGTCAGCGCCCACCAGCAACGGCCTTTGGGAGAGGGCCTATGTTCAAAGATCAGACTGTTTGGGTGACCGGCGCTTCGTCCGGCATTGGCGCCGCCTTTGCACGGCAAATGGCGAAGCAAGGCGCCTTTCTTATCCTGTCGGGCCGCAAAGAAGAGGCACTCCAGACTGTCGCGCAGCAATGCGGCGCGGACCGCTGCCTTATTCTTCCCTTTGATACAACAGATTATGATGCGCTGCCCAAACTCGCTGAAAAGGCGTGGGGCTGGCGTGGGCAGATCGATTGCCTTGTCAATAATGCGGGGATTTCGCAGCGGAGCTTGGCGCTGGAAACCGCTTTTCCTGTCTATCGCGAAGTGGTGGAAGTGGATTTGCTGGCCCCGATCGCGCTCACCCAATTGGTCTTGCCCAAAATGGCCGCCCGAAAGTCGGGCAGGCTTGTCTTTATCTCAAGCGTGGCGGGCAAGGTTGGCTCTCCGATGCGGACGGCCTATTCCGCCGCGAAGCACGGGCTGATCGGCTATGCAGATGCGCTGCGGGTGGAGACGGCGGCTTTGGGCCTCAAGGTGCATGTCATCGCGCCGGGTTCGATCCGCACCGATGTGTCGCGCAACGCCGTGCAAGGGGATGGTTCCCGACGGGGCGTTAGTGACGACGCCATCGAAAAGGGGATGGATCCCGACAAGGCGGTGCAGTGGATGCTGCGCGCCATGGCGCGAGGCGAGCGGGAGATTATCGTTGCCCATGGCGTCGAGCGGATGATCACCCGGCTTCGGCGCCTCTCCCCATCGCGGCTTTTTGATGTGATGGAGAAGATGATGGCGTCTGGCTATGCCCAGAAAATGAAAGAGTCCGGAAACTAAATCTGCCCGAAATCGACGCTGCCTTGTCGGGGGTAAAGGGGCGTGGTTGTCTGGTAGAATTCCAGCACTTTTTCCATATCTTTGAGATAGTCGCCGGTCGGCCAAATGGCCCCGGCAAGGCCAACCTGCTTTTTCTTATAGTCCATCAGGCCAAGCACCAAAGGGACCTTGGCTTGAACCGCGATATGGTAAAATCCGGTCTTCCACCGGGCGACGGCAGAGCGGGTTCCTTCGGGGGCGATGGTCAGCATGAAGCTGTCCCGTTTGGCAAACTCGTCAACCATTGCTTGAACCGCGTTGGTGGAGGTGGAGCGATCCACCGCAATCCCGCCAAGGTCGCGCATGGCGCGTCCCATCGGGCCGCGGAAGAGCTGCTTCTTGCCCATGAACGAGAGTGGCAGTTCAAGGGCCGTGGCAGCGCCGAGAAAATACACGAAATCCCAATTGCTGGTGTGGGGAGCTGCTATGATCACGCATTTGCGCAGTTCCGGATTGGCGTTGACCTCCGTCCATCCTTGGCGACGATAATACCAAAGGACGATGAACCGAATGAGCCTTGCCAGCAAGGACAGCTTTCTTGATGTCGTTGTCAATGGTCCTCCCCCGAGGCGGATCAAGCCTTTAGCGGTCATCGGGGGAAGCTGACGAGAGGTCAAGAGCCGTAAGGGGCTGAGCGCAATCTTCCCCTAAAGCACGAAAGCCTAGCTTCGCCGGAAGGCCGCGGCGGCGGCCCAACCGAAGAGCAACGACAACCCGACTGCGACCAACCCGTAACTTACCGGATGTTCTACCGCGCTTTCCGCGACGAATCGCTCAAACCCGGACTTGTCGATTTGGACATCGCGGCTGGCCACTGCCAGAACCCGCCCATTTTTCACCAGCAAGGTTTCTGCGACATAATTGCCCACGGGTACCCGTGCTGGCAGATAGAGCCGGGCCCGATAGAGCACGCCATTGGTAATCTCGATTGAACCGGGGCGTTCGCTGTAAAGATTGGATCGGCTGAATAACCCAATCAACCCCTCCTCGAAGCGGCGCCGCGTGGCAGGGGTCTCCGCGCTCGCAGGGGAGAGTTGCAAGTTCCTGACCCCCAATTCATAAATTGCTGCTGTTCGTTCGTCGACGAGGTCTTCAATGGGCCGAGAGCTGGCGATGGCATAATAGCCGGGCGCCGACATGAAGCGGGCGCTTTCGGCATTCACCCAAATCAGCCCGCCAAGCTTTTGCTTCTCGCGAACGACCATCGGGTTGGTGGGCCCGCGGAGAACCACGATGATATCTGCATTCTCGGAGGGTACGCGGCCGCCAGGATAGAGGATCGCGCCAAACAGGAGCAACTCGGCCCCAGTAAAGCTGTACACAATATCGATCTTGCGCTGCGATACATCCGGCACCAGCACAGGATTGGCCGCACCAAGGCAAAAAGCCAGCGCTGGAAACAAGATCAGGATCCGGCTCCAGATCATAGCAGATGCACCGAATAGAGTTCGCGCGGGCGCCACCCGAGGCCAAGCGCCAGCCAGACAGAAAGGGCAAGGATCAAGGCTGCTAGGCCCAGCCGCAGCCAATCTGGCGGCAGACGCGAGGCCAGCTTTGTGCCCAATTGGGCGCCGATAACGCTGCCAATGAGCAGAAGGCCCGCAAGGACAATATCGACGGCATGCGTTGTCAGCGCGTGCACCATCGTCGTGATGGCGGTTACGAAAAGAATTTGGAAGAGCGAGGTGCCGACAACGACGCGTGTCGACATGCCAAGCACATAGATCATTGCCGGGACGAGCAGAAATCCGCCCCCCACACCGAGCAGAACCGTGAGGATCCCGACGAGAAAGCCCAGCGCGATGGGCGCGAGAGGGGAGATATAGAGGCCAGATGCATAGAATCGCCACCGCCAGGGCAGGTTGGCAACAAGCGGATGGTGTCGCCGCTTGCGCGGGACGAGCGGCGTGCCGCTCCGCTTGGCTGAAATGGCCGCCCAGGCGTCGCGCGCCATAAGGCCGCCAATCCCCGCCAGCAGCACCACATAGAGCAACGCGATGATCGTATCCATCTGCCCTGCCTGCTCCAGAAAAGCAAAAACAGCGGCACCTGCAAGGGACCCGAACATCCCCCCCAGAACCAGCATGATGCCCATATGAAGATCAACGCCATCGCGCTGCCAATGCGCCAGAACGCCTGAGACGCTCGCGCCTGTCACTTGGGTCGTCGCGGAGGCCGCGGCAACTGTGGGAGGAATGCCGTATAAGATGAGCAGCGGCGTTGTGAGAAAGCCGCCACCAACGCCGAACATGCCAGACAGAATGCCGACGCCGCCTCCCAAAAGGACGACCACCAAGGCATTCACCGACATATTCGCAATCGGCAGATAAATATCCATCGTCGGCCTTCCTAGCCGCAAGCAGCGCAAGGCGGAAGCATTGTCTCAGAAATCGCTGCCAAGGGTCACTGCGGGGCCTGAACTTGGCTGCACATTCCCAGACACACGCAGGCGCCAGTCAAGGGAAAGCCGAAAATTGTCGCCGGAGAGGATCAGCGTGGGCCCAAGGTCGATCCGATGTCCGCCCTGCTGAGCAGCGCCCCAACTGCTTACGCCCCAGCTGAGATGGTCGTCGACGGCGCGGGTCGCGGATATCCGCCCATCGACGAAGCCCCGCACTCGCCCGTCATTCACGCCGCCAGCTTGCAAATAGCCGTCTCCCCAAAGGCCATCCCAAAGCGAGAGCTGAGCAAAGCCCAATGCGGCAAAAATGGCAGTTCGTTGTGGATGGCGGCCATCTACCGAGAGCCGTTTTTCAGCTAAGATCTCAAGATTGGCTGTCGCAAAGGGTCGAGCGGAAAGGCCGAGGCCGATTTCCTTTCCCGTTCTCGAGTGCAGCGGGGCGGAGAGGCGAACAGAAAGGCCCAAAGTGCGCGGTATTGGCGGCAGAGGCAAGACAAGACGAGCGCCGACCTGGCTCGCAGAAAGGGATCCAACCCCCGCCATATTGTCCCGGCCAGCGGGCATATCGGCACGAACCAATGCCCAAAAAGAGCCATATATTCGCCGACGCTGTGAACCGGGTGGAGGTGGGGAGGGCAGGTTCCAATCCGTCTCGTCCTCGACCGGCGCTGAGCCTCGCTGCACTGGAATGCGCGAGCTGTGCGCCATCTGGGGCGGCGCTGCGGGCGGGGAAGGAGCCGTCAAGCTAAAGGCAACATCTCTTGGTGGGGCAGCGGCGTGGCGGCGTGGCCGCGATTGCGCAACGGGCGCGCGCGTGCTCGTGCGATCCGTAAGCGTGATATGGGGAAGAGGTGCCGGGTCTCGCGCTTGTCTCAGGGGCGAAAGGGCATGGATCGTCAACCGCATGCCGACCCAAAGGCTCAGCCCCATGGCCAGCGCGTTTAGCGCCCGCCCGCGGCGCTGTCCCGTCACGGCGCCAAAGGTGATCGGTGAGACGTTTTCTGCCACGCCAGCACGCCCGTCCGCAGGAAGGAGATATAGTGCATCATCGCTGCCCGCGCGGCCAACATCGCGACAATGTTGGAAATCAACGTGCGCGGGATAGAGGTAAGGCCCGCGCGCCAACCATAATGCCGCGACACGCAAAAGGCGCGGACCGTCAGCCGCCAAATAAGGAGCAGCCCGGTGATCTCAAGCAAGGGTGTTAAGAGCTTGGGGAGTCCCCCGAAGTGCCCCGTTCCGATCCCCAGCGCCACCGAAAGAAGGAGCGCGGCATAACCACTTGAAATCACGCAAGCCGCATATAGGGCACGCCGGTCGCGCCAGCGCATCCAATTGTCACGCCAGCTTGCTGACCAGCCGAGCCTGTCCCAGCCGGCCAGCGCGATCCCCGCGGTCCACCGGGCCTTCTGGCGAACAGCATCCCCCAATTTGTCAGGAAAATGGGCTCGCGTGGCGATAAGGTCTGTCGTCCCATCCATCATCCACCGCACAAAAGCGGTGGGAATGCCCATCGCGTTCAATTTCAGCCCTAACTCATAATCTTCGGTCAGGCTGTCCTCCGCAAAGGGGCGCCCATTTTGCCTCCGGGCCAGCGCCGCAAGAACGGGCGTTGCGATGGCGCACCCCACGCCCGCGGCCGGAATGCTCGCGCCAACAGCGCCGCGCACAACAAGGTCACGGCTATGGGCTTGCGCGAATTCATCGAGATAATGGCCGCTGATCCAAAGCGAGCCCTGCGTCGGCAAGGGCAAGACCGGGAGTTGAATAAGCCCAAATCGGCCGATCAGCCGGCTGAACAGCCAAAGCTCTTTCGGGTGAACAAGGTCTTCGGCATCGTGCAGGAGAACGGCGTCAAAGGCTTGGCCAGTCGTGGACGCCTCAAGGGTCATCGCCTGGTAGAGCCGGTTGAGGCATTCAGCCTTTGTTGTGGGGCCTTGCACCGCCGTGTCCGGCACGCGAACCTGCGCATGGGCAACAGCGCGTGCCGCCGCAATTGTGGCAGGATCGTTCTGATAGCACCCCACAAAAATCACGAACTGGGCGCTGTCCCATCGGGAAAGTGCGGTGCGAAGCATGTCGCCGATGACGTCTTCCTCCTGCCATGCCGGGACAAAAACAGCGATCCGACGCATCGGCTCTTGTGCCTCAGCGTCGGCCAATGGATCGTGCATCGGCGCTGACTGCGCGATCCGCTGTTTGACGCTTAGGAACACCCAAACAAGATCGACGAGCAGGTCATCGAACCCGCCCAGCAAAAAGCCTAGTGTCGCAAAGAGCAGCAGTTCGTTGCGCGCGGCCTCCGCCCATTGCGCGAGATCGCCTGGCGTCATTCAGCGTGTCACACGCTGATTTTCGCCCTCCCAACCGTCCGCGTTCGGGCATTGATCAGCGCCAGCCGCTGGCTGTTGTCGGCAGTTGCGGGTGCTTCGAATGGTCCGGGTTGGTCCCAGCTGCCTTCAGGGCGGAGCAAGCGGAGAGGGGCTTCGCCAATGGTAATCCGGTCTGCGCGTTCGGGCAGATCCAGCCGCATTTCAGCATATTGGATATTCGCAAATTCGACGAGAGGCCGCCCTTCAACAGGCCGAAAACCAAAGACTTTCCAAAATCGCTGCAGATCAAGCCGGCTATGGCCGAACAATGTTCGATACCCTTTTCGGGCGCAGTGATCGATCGCGGCGCGAACCAGTTGGAACGCAAGCTTTGATGAGCGATATTCTGCGCGCACGGCAAGCCTTTCAATTTTGGCAAAATCGCCGAAAAACCGGGCCCGAATGCAGCCAGCAGCATCGCCATTGACGGTCCCCAGCCAATGGGTTGCGCAGAAATCATTGCCGTCGAACTCTTCCTCATAGAGGCAGAACTGTTCAGCCAGATACGTCGCCGACCGGACGGAAAAAACCTTGAAGACATCCTCAATCGTGCGCGCGACGGTCACGCTGATAGCGGGTTGTGGCGGAAGGCTTGGGCGTTCCGGCAAGATCACCTGCAAGCCCTCGATGCAATTCGGATAGATTTGTTCTGCCTGAATAAAGCCGGCATTGCGATGCAAGCGTTCCGAATGGGCATGGGCGCCGCGGGAGAAAATGGGGACTGGTTCTGTCAAAAAGCTATCCAGCGCCTCTGCCAATGCGGTCAGCATGCGGCTCGGCGAGCCCGGCATCGCGATCAGCCATATATAGAGCGCAGCAGGCTGGGTGCCGGGGCGTGCAATCATTGAAAGATCAGGTTTCGGCCCGGTCATCTGGCCGGCCAGCAGGGCGTCAATCCCCGCGGTGGTCAGGGGCAGGATGGCCATGATGCCGGGCTGGGCGGGCCCCTCTGGGGCGTTTGTGTCGGGGCGGCGGGCCAAGCGGACCGCGTCTGGGTGAATGGCCATGACCGCTTGGATCACGTCATCATCCGCAAGCTCCAAGGTTTTGCGGGCCTCTTCCAAAGGACCCGCCAGCTCCTGCCAATTTGGTCTGTAGAGTTGTGCGGGATGTTGTCGGCTTCTTTGAAGACAGCGCCAAACAATATTCGAAAAAGAAATTTTGTGAAGCCCATTAGTTGGTGGTGTAATGCTGTCGTGAAGCATTTTGAATTTCCTCTGTTGAGATCTAGAGTCACAGTGAAAGTTGCGTGTGGCGTAACTCTATCCAGCGACAGGGAGGAACAGGTGCTCCAATTATCCGAATGCGGTGTTCAGGAGACTGAACAGCCCGAAATCGCCGACCTTCTCGACAAGGTGAATTGGGACGATCTCAATATGTTGAGCCATATTTCCGGGGCGGCCAGCTTGCGCAAGGCAAGTACAGTTCTGGGCATATCGGTGAACACGGTGCGTGCGCGATTGGCGCGGCTCGAGAGAACATTGGGCACAACTTTATTTGCCCGTTCGCGCCAGGGTCTCAAGATGACCGCGGAGGGACGAAAGGTGCTGCGCATTGCCAAGGATATGAGGCTCTTGGGGTCTAGCTTGCCCCACGCCCAGGGAAATCGCATTCTCACCAAAGAGGGTGAAGTGCGGGTCTGCGCCTCGGAGGGCGTTGGCACTTTTTGGCTTACCCCGCGCCTGCCAGACCTGAAGGCTGTACTGCCGGAATATGCCGTTACGCTCGACAGTTTCGCGGATCAGAGCCAAGTGGCGCCTGAAGGCTATGATGTCGCGGTTGGGTTCCAAATGCCCAAAGATATGGAGGCAATTTGCGCCAAACTCGCCACTGTCCACGTCATGCTCTTTGCGTCCGATCAGTATATTCGCGAATATGGGATGCCGACCAGCGTCGATGATCTCGATGGTCACAAGTTCATCCATCAGGAGTCGCCGGGGCTCCGCCACGATGCGATAGATGTTTTCCTGACCCAAGACGCAGTTCGGCGGTTGGTGGCGTTGCGGATGAACTCCAGCTTTTCGCATTATTGGGCGGTCGTCTCTGGTGTGGGGATTGGCGCCATGCCCACCTATGCGCGTGTCGTGACGCGCCGGGTTCGACCTGTCGATCTTAACATTCGGCTCCGTTTCGAACTTTGGCTGTCTTATCGCCGGGAGGCGCGCCTGTCAGAGCCTGTGCAATCTGTCGTCCGATGGCTTCGGAAAAGCTTTGATACGAGCCTGTATCCCTGGTTCGCCGATCATTTTATCCATCCAGACGATTTTGTCGAAGCCCATGAAAATGGGATGATTGTTCCCTTGTTTGACCATCTGACGGGCGATCATTATTAGGCTGCGGGGGGGCGGCTCAGGAGCTCATATGGCACGCGCAGTTTGGACTCGGCCTCGGTCAGCCCTTCGAGAGTTCCTGAAGATGGAAGCCGCAGGCGGCCTGATTCTTATGGCGTGTGCGGCGGCTGCGCTGATCGTCGCGAACTCGCCGGCAGCGCCGCTTTATACCGACACGCTCATGGCAAAGCTCGGCCCGCTCTCGGTTTTGCACTGGATCAACGATGCCTTGATGGCCTTGTTTTTCTTGCTCGTAGGGCTGGAGATCAAGCGCGAGCTGACCGATGGGCATCTGGCAAGCTGGGCGGACCGCAGGCTTCCAGTCGCGGCGGCGATTGCGGGGATGGTCGTTCCAGCCGTCGTGTATTTGGCGATCGTCGGTGATGATCCCGCTCTGCACCGTGGGTGGGCGATCCCGGCTGCGACAGATATTGCCTTTGCCATCGGGGTGTTTTCGCTCCTCGGAAACCGGGTGCCCGCGTCGCTCAAGCTGCTCCTGACGACCATCGCGATTGTCGATGATATGGGCGCGGTGGCGATCATTGCCTTGGGCTATAGCGCGGCGCTGGACGTCCAATGGCTCGCGGCCGCCGCGGTAATCCTTGCTGCACTTTTTGCGGCAAATCGCGCGCAGCTTACGTCGCCATGGCTCTATTTTGCGGGCTTTCTTCTGCTCTGGGGGGCGGTGCTGCAGTCCGGTGTCCATGCCACAGTTGCGGGGGTGCTCGCAGCGTTGACTGTTCCCGTGAAGCCAACAAAGGCGCGGCCAGATGCCGCGGACTCGACACTGCACCGGATGGAGCACGGGCTGCAAAAGCCTGTGGCCTTCTTCATTGTCCCGCTTTTCGGGTTCGCCAATGCCGGTGTCGCGCTGACGGGGGATGGGCTGGGCGATAGCTTGCCCTTTGCCATTGCGGCGGGGCTGTTTTTTGGCAAACAGATTGGCATTTTTGGTGCGATCTGGCTTGTCGTTCGCCTCGGTTGGGCAGCGCGTCCGGCGCATGCCAATTGGCCGCAAGTCTATGGCATGGCCCTTTTGTGCGGCATCGGCTTTACGATGAGCTTGTTTATCGGCGACCTTGCCTTCTCAGATCCCGTGCACGCGAGCGGTGTGAAAATCGGGGTGCTGATGGGGTCGCTCGCCTCCGCGCTCATGGGGTGGCTGGTGCTGCGCCTATCGGGCCCAAAAAAAGAGGCGGCCTAGGCCGCCTCTCTCTTTTTCTGCGTTGCTCTGAAGGCTCAGAGCTTGCCGGTCATATCCGGAACGACGTTGAAGAGGTCGCCGACAAGGCCGATATCCGCGACCTGGAAGATCGGGGCGTCCTCGTCCTTGTTGATCGCGATGATCGTCTTCGAGTCCTTCATGCCAGCAAGGTGCTGGATCGCGCCCGAAATGCCAACAGCGACATAGACTTCAGGGGCAACGATCTTGCCGGTCTGGCCGACCTGATAGTCGTTCGGCACATAACCCGCATCAACCGCAGCACGGCTTGCACCAACTGCCGCGCCGAGCTTGTCGGCGAGCGGGAAGATGGTGGCCTTGAAGGTGTCCGCATCCTTGAGCGCACGGCCACCCGAAACGATGATCTTGGCCGAGGTCAATTCCGGACGCTCCAGCTTCACGATTTCGGCGCCGACAAAGGAGGAGAGACCGGCATCGCCGCTGCCGGAGACAGCTTCCACCGCCGCCGAACCGCCTTCAGCATCCGCCTTTGCAAAGGCCGTGCCACGGACGGTAATCACCTTCTTCGCATCGCTCGACTGCACGGTCGCAATCGCGTTGCCGGCATAGATCGGGCGGGTGAAGGTGTCGGCGCTTTCAACCGACAGGATGTCGCTGATCTGCATGACATCCAGCTGGGCGGCAACGCGCGGCGCGATGTTCTTGCCATGCGCGGTCGCCGGGAACAGCACCGCGTCATAGCCCGCCATCAGGCCGGCAACGAGCGGGGCGATGTTTTCGGCAAGCTGGTTGGCATAAGCCGCATCATTGGCGACCAGAACCTTGGCAACGCCAGCAACCTTGGCTGCGGCCTGCGCAACGGCGTCGCAGCCATTGCCGGCAACCAAGACGTGGACGTCGCCCAGCTTGGCGGCGGCGGTCACGACAGCAAGGGTCGCATCCTTCAGCGACGCGTTATCGTGTTCGGCATAAACGAGGACGCTCATGCGGCAACTCCCATTTCCTTGAGCTTGGCAACCAGCGCATCGGTATCGGCAACCTTGATGCCAGCCGAGCGCACGGGCGGTTCAGCAACCTTCAGCGTCTTCAAGCGCGGGCTGACGTCCACACCATAATCGGCTGGGGTTTTCTGTGCGAGCGGCTTCGACTTTGCCTTCATGATGTTCGGCAGCGAGGCGTAGCGCGGTTCGTTGAGACGCAGATCGGTGGTGACAATCGCCGGCGCCTTCAGGGCAACGGTTTCAAGGCCGCCATCGACTTCGCGGGTGACGTTGATCGTGTCGCCAGCAATCTCGACCTTAGAGGCAAAAGTGCCCTGGGGACGACCCGTCAGTGCCGCGAGCATCTGGCCCGTCTGGTTCGAGTCATCGTCAATCGCCTGCTTGCCAAGGATGACGAGGCCCGGCGCCTCTTCATCCATGATCTTCGCGAGGAGCTTGGCAACGCCCAGCGGCTCGACATCTTCCGCGACAACGAGGATCGCGCGGTCCGCACCCATGGCGAGCGCGGTGCGCAGGGTTTCCTGCGCCTTGTCCGGGCCAATGGAAACGGCAACGACTTCGGTCGCAACGCCCTTTTCCTTCAGGCGAATGGCTTCTTCCACCGCGATTTCGTCGAACGGATTCATCGACATCTTCACGTTGGCCAAATCCACGCCTGAGCCATCCGGCTTCACACGCGGCTTTACGTTATAATCGATCACCCGTTTGACGGGGACAAGGATCTTCATCAGGTTTCTCCCGAGAATCGCTTTACGTTTACGTCAATGCGCGCCGCACTGCACAAAGATGCAATGCTTGGCAAGCCTCATGCCGCCGCGCGGACTTCCGCGACGATCTTCTTGGCGGCATCGCCCAAATCATTGGCTGGCACGATCGGAAGCCCAGAGTTCGCAAGGATGTCCTTGCCCTGCTGAACGTTCGTTCCTTCGAGCCGGACAACGAGCGGCACCGACAAATTCACTTCCTTCGCCGCCGCGACGATGCCGTCGGCGATGATGTCGCACTTCATGATCCCGCCAAAGATATTGACGAGGATGCCCTTCACGGCCGGGTCCTTCAGAATGATCTTGAAGGCAGCCGTCACCTTTTCCTTATTGGCGCCACCGCCCACGTCGAGGAAGTTCGCCGGGAATTCGCCATTGAGCTTGATGATGTCCATCGTCGCCATAGCAAGGCCCGCGCCGTTCACCATGCAGCCGATATTGCCGTCGAGCTTGATATAGGCGAGGTCATATTTCGACGCTTCGATTTCGGCCGGGTCTTCTTCGGTCAAGTCGCGCAGCTCGGCCAAGTCCTTGTGACGGAACATGGCGTTGCCATCAAAGCCAACCTTGGCGTCGAGCACGAAGAGCTTATCGCCGTCTGCGGTCGGGCAGATGGCGAGCGGGTTGATTTCGATCTGCGAGGCATCGGTTGCGAGGAAGGTGTCATACAGACCCTTCAAGACTGATTGCGCCTGCTTGGCGAGATCACCCGTCAGGCCGAGTGCTTTGGCGACCGCGCGGCCATGGTGCGGCATCAGACCAGAAGCCGGGTCGATCGTGATCGTATGGATTTTTTCCGGGGTGTCATGCGCCACGGTTTCAATGTCCATCCCGCCTTCGGTCGACGCGACAACCGCAATCCGGCTGGTGGCGCGATCGACGAGGAGCGCAAGGTAGAATTCTTTGCCGATGTCGACGCCATCGGTGATGTAGAGGCGCTGCACCTGCTTGCCGGCCGGGCCCGTCTGGATCGTCACCAGCGTATTGCCGAGCATGTCCTTGGCGTGTGCTTCAACTTCTTCCAGCGACTTGGCAAGGCGAACGCCGCCCTTGGCGTCGGGGCCGAGTTCCTTGAACTTGCCCTTGCCGCGCCCGCCCGCATGGATCTGCGCCTTCACGACGTAAAGCGGCCCCGGGAGCTGCTTCGCGGCAGCAACCGCTTCTTCGACCGACATGGCGGGAATGCCCTTCGGCACGGCAACGCCATATTTCGCCAGAAGTTCTTTGGCTTGATACTCGTGAATGTTCATGATGTGCGCGAGTCCCTGCTAGTGATGCAGGGGCCTAAAGCATAGCCTTTGCCCTAAGGGAAGCCCTCCCATCGGCATGGTGTTGCCTGATCACTCATAAATGGCGCAGCTAAGTCCCGCTCGGCTCACAATCGACAGGAGTTCGGGGTCACGTAGCGCCCGAATTTGGCGCCAAAACTGGCCGACCCGCATCTCGCCAATCCTGTTTGCGTCGATCTTGCTCAGATCTGAGAGTCGATGCAATTGGGCAAGAGAGAGCCGATCGATCATGCGGTCCGCCATACAGGCCGAGGTGTCGCGCGATAGGCCCGCGGCCATCAGCCCGTTGCGGAGCCGGACTTCCGGCGTTGCGCAGGCGGTTAAGGCAAAGGCTAAGCCCAAGATGCCAAGGCTTTTGTGCGTCATGATCCTCCTCCTTTGGTCAGGGTGCGCGCTGAGGTGCCTGATAGGGGATGACGCACGGCTGAACGGCAGTGTATAGCGCCGGCATGTCGATCCTCACTGGCCTTCTCATCTTTGTGCTGACTGTCATCCTGATGGAGGGCTTTGCCTATGTCGCGCATCGCTGGCTGATGCACGGGCCCGGCTGGTTCCTCCATAAAAGCCATCATGAGCCACGGCATGGGATGTTCGAATTGAACGATCTCTACGCCGCGATCTTCGCGATCCCCTCGATCAGTCTGTTTTGGTACGGAATCGGGTTGGGGCATGGCCCGCTATATGCGTGGATTGGCGGCGGCATTGCGGCTTATGGCGCGATTTATTTCGGCTTTCACGATGTGATCGTCCACCGCCGGGTCAATATCCGCTATATTCCCCAAAGCGCCTATATGAAGCGCATCATCCAGGCGCACCGCTTGCACCATGTGGTTGAAACCAAGCATGGAACGGTCAGCTTTGGATTTCTCTGGGCACCAAAGCCCGAGGCGCTGAAGGCAGAACTTGCACGGCGCGGCCGGGCAGGGATTCGCGAACCCGCTGCCCGGAAATAAGCTCAGGCTGGCTTGCGGCCTGAAAGCGCGGCCTCTGCCTCCGCCATCAGCGTGTCGAGGATCTGCTGCACGCTTTCCTCTGACTTCACCATGCCCACCGATTGGCCGGCCATGACAGAGCCGTTCTCGACATCGCCGTCAATCACCGCGCGGCGCAGCGCGCCTGCCCAGAAATGCTCGATCTCAAGCTGGGCTGCCGCCATATCGACTTCGCCCCGATCCAACATGCCCGCCACTTCAATCTGCTTGCGGGTGAACTCTTCCGTCCCGGCGTTTTTGAGGGCGCGGACGGGGATCACCGGCAGACGCGGATCAATCTGAACGCTCGCCACGGCATCGCGGGCTGATGCCCGCAAAAACGCCTTTTTGAAATTGGGATGGGCGATGCACTCAGTTGCGCAGACAAGCCGCGTGCCGATCTGGACGCCAGCGGCCCCCTGCTCGAGATAAGCGGCGATCATCTCGCCCCGGCCAATGCCGCCCGCGACAAAGACGGGCACTTGATCGGCCATTTCGGGCAGAATTTCCTGCGCAAGGACAGAGGTCGTGACAGGGCCAATATGGCCGCCCGCCTCATTGCCTTCAATCACCAGCGCATCGACACCCGAGCGCACCAGCTTCTTCGCCAGCGCCAAGGCCGGGGCAAAGCAGATGACTTTCGCACCAAAGGCCTTGATCTGGTCAATCGCGCCTGCCGGGGGGAGGCCGCCCGCCAATACGACATGGCTGACCTGATGGCTGGCGCAAACCGCGATCAGCTCAGAGAGCTGGGGGTGCATGGTGATGAGGTTCACGCCAAAGGGCTTGTCGGTCATCGCCTTGGTGGCGGCGATCTCTGCAGAAAGAATGTCCGGCGGCATCGCGCCACCCGCAATCACGCCAAAGCCGCCCGCGTTCGACATGGCTGAGACAAGGTGGCGCTCGCTGATCCAGCTCATCGCGCCCGCCATGATGGCAACGCGCGCGCCAAGAAATGCGGCACCCCGCGCCATCAGCGCGTCACATTTGCTCACTGGTCATCCTCGGCATCAAGACCATAGGCTGTATGGAGAACGCGCACCGCGAGTTCCGTTTCATCTTCGTCGATCAGCACCGAGACCTTGATCTCTGACGTTGAGATCGCCTGGATGTTGATGCCTCGTTGTGACAGCGCCTTGAACATCGTCGAGGCGACACCCGCATGGCTGCGCATTCCAACGCCGACGACGGAAATCTTTGCGACCTTGGTGTCGTGCATCAGATCCTTGAAGCCGATCGTGCCCTTTGCTTTTTCAAGGGTATCGATCGCGCGCGTGAGCTCTGCTCCGGGAACTGTGAAGGTCACATCCGTCGACCCGGTGTCATGGGCGATATTCTGGATGATCATATCGACGTTGATATTGGCGTCGGCCAGAGGGCCGAAAATGCTGGCGACCGCACCCGGCCGATCCGGGACGCTGGTCAGCGTAACCTTGGCTTCGTTCTTGTCATGGGCGATGCCGGTGATGAGTTGGCGTTCCATTTCGTCTTCTCCGATTTCGTCGTCGCCGACGATCAGCGTGCCGGGGATAGGGTTGTCGGTGGGTTCGTCAAAAGAGGACAGAACCTGCACCCGCACATTTTCTTTCATGGCGAGGCCGACAGAGCGGGTCTGGAGCACCTTGGCCCCGACGCTCGCCAGCTCGAGCATTTCTTCATACGTCACCTTGGCGAGCTTGCGCGCGCGGGGGACGATGCGCGGATCGGTCGTGTAAACGCCGTCGACATCGGTGTAGATGTCGCACCGGTCTGCCTTGACCGCCGCTGCAACGGCAACGGCTGATGTGTCGGAGCCGCCCCGCCCAAGTGTGGTGATGCGGTTGTCTGCTGTCACGCCCTGAAAGCCAGGAATGACAGCGACTTCGCCGGATTGCATCGCGGCGATAAGGGCGGTGGTATCGATATCTTCGATCCGCGCCGACGCATGGGCATCCGTTGTCTTGATCGGGAGTTGCCAGCCAAGCCAGCTGCGTGCCTTCGCGCCCATCGCCTGCAGCGTGATGGCCAATAGGCCAGAGGTGATCTGCTCGCCCGCCGCGACGACCACATCATATTCTTTTGGGTCGTGGAGCGGGGCTGCCTCGCGGCAGAAATTGACAAGTCGGTCCGTCTCGCCGGCCATGGCGGAGACAATCACGGCGACTTCATTGCCAGCGTCTACCTCGCGTTTGACACGCGCGGCGACGTTACGGATACGCTCCGTCCCTGCCATAGAGGTGCCGCCGAACTTCATGACGATGCGAGCCATCGAATTTCCTGTTGCGTAAACCAATTGTGGGTTTGGCCGAAAGGCGCGGCCCTGTTAGGGAAGGGGTATGGCAAAGGCAATCCCTGCAACGACGATCAACCCGAGTGAAGCGGCACATTTCGGCAAGCTGGCCGAAGATTGGTGGGATCCAAAGGGGTCTTCCGCCATGCTGCACAAGCTGAACCCCGTACGCCTGCGCTTTATTCGGGAGGCGATTAACACGCACTGGCAGGTTGAGCCGACCGCGCGTCACCCGCTTTCCGGCAAAGCGGCGATCGACATAGGCTGTGGCGCCGGTTTGCTCGCTGAGCCCCTTGCCCGGCTGGGCGCGCGGATGACAGGCGTCGATGCCGCACCTGAGAATATCGCGGCGGCTCAGGCGCACGCGGCAGCGATGGGACTTGAGATCACCTATCGCTGTGCAGATATCGCGACATTTGAGGGGCGGTTTGATCTGGTGACCTCCATGGAGGTGGTCGAACATGTTGTCGATCCTGCGGCGTTTATTCGTGCCCTATCAGATCGGCTCGCGCCCGACGGGCTGATGATCCTCTCCACGCCTAATCGCACCAGCCTCGCCCGACTCGCGATGATTACGGTTGGTGAAGGATCGGGCGCTATTCCCAAGGGAACCCACGATTGGGACAAGTTTCTGACGCCGGAAGAATTAACGGGGTTTCTCGAAGCGGCAGGGCTGCGCGTGCAGAAGATGCAGGGCATTTCCTTTTCGGTGACGGCTGGCCTTCATCTGTCCGACGATCTGTCGCTCAACTATATTCTGACGGCGACGCGCGCCTAGAAGTCCACCTTGTCGTAATGGAGGGGCGGCGGGATGACGTCCATCCGCTCGCTCAATAGGGGGCGGAAAGAGGGACGCGATTTCAGCCCTGAATACCAACGCTTCGTCTGTTCATGGCTGCGCCAGTCGATCCCGCCCAAATAATCTGCAACCGAAATATGGGCTGCACCAGCAAGGTCGGCCAAGCTGAGGCTTGCGCCCGCCAACCAATTGCGATGGTCGAGCAGCCAATCGATATAATCGAGCAACTGGTTGGCATTCTTCATCGCCATACGCAGCACACCCGCGTCTGGCGACGCGCGATGGACGAGCCGCTTTTCCATCCGTTCATGAAGCAGCGGCCCCACCACTTGCTGGAAAAACTGTTCGTCAAACCATGCCGCCAATCGGCGGATTTCGGCACGGTTCGCAGCTGTCCCCGAGATCATAGGCGCTTGATCTACCGTCTCTTCGAGAAACTCGCAGATCACACTCGAATGGATCAGCGTGACGCCCTTGTCGGTATCGACCATGACAGGCGTTTGGCTAGCTGGATTGAGGTCGACAAACTCGTCGCGCCGCTCCCACGGATATTCGCGGACCAATTCATAGCCCACGCCCTTCTCGCCCATAAGAAGGCGAACCTTGCGAGAAAAGGGACAAAGAGCGAATTGATAAAGCTGGCGCATGCTTCCTTTAAGGTAGGACAATGGGCGCGTCAGGGGAAGAGGGGGGCTTTCCCAAAGATGTGGATCAAATAATGATTAGGTCTATTCACATTGCTGGTGGGCAAGCGCTTCCAGCACATCGTCGAGGCGCGCGGGATCGCCCAGGGCGATGACTTCGCCGCTGGACGCGGCGTGAAGAGGCTGCCCGTGCCAGTCGCACATCGTGCCGCCAGAGCCTTCGATAATCGGCACAAGTGCAGCAAAATCGTGAAGCTTAAGCCCGGCTTCGACAACCAGATCGATATGCCCGCTCGCGACAAGGCCGTAATTATAGCAATCCCCGCCATAGACGATCCGACGCCGCGCGACCTTGCCGGCGAGGCTGAGGAAATGGTCGGCTTGATGCTCGGTAAAAAGATGGGGGCTTGTCGTTGCCAGAACCGCCTCATCCAGCGCGCGGCAGCGGCGGCTGTGCGCGGGTGCGGCGTTGAACACGGTGCGCTGGCCAATGGCACCGATCCAGCGTTCTCCGGTGATGGGCTGGTCGATAATGCCGAGCACGGGCCAGCCATCCTGTAGCAAGGCGATGAGGGTGCCAAAAATGGCGCGGCCCGCCACAAAGCTCGTCGTGCCATCGATAGGGTCGAGCACCCAGACGCGGCTGGCATCTGCACGTTCTGCACCAAACTCCTCACCGATGATCCCATCGCGGGGGCTTTCTCGATTGAGAATCCGGCGCATCGCTTCTTCAGCGGCGCGGTCTGCGAGGGTTACGGGTGAGGCGTCATCCTTATCTTCTAGCCCAATCGCGCCCCGAAAATAAGGACGGATCGCCTCGCCAGCAGCATCCGCCAGCGCACAGGCCAGAGAAAGATCGGACTCCATCGACATCGCGGGCTCTAGTGCTGCAGCGATTTAACGATATCTTCGACCATCTTCTTTGCGTCCGCGAGGAGCATCATCGTCTGGTCCATGTAGAAGACGTCATTGTCGACGCCGGCATACCCAACCCCGCCCATGGATCGCTTGATGAACATGATGGTCTTGGCCTTGTCGACGTCAAATACGGGCATGCCGTAAATGGGTGACGATTTGTCCGTCTTGGCCGCCGGGTTCACAACGTCATTCGCGCCGATGATGAACGCCACATCCGTCTGGGCAAATTCGCTGTTAATGTCTTCCAGCTCAAATACCTCATCATAAGGCACGTTCGCTTCGGCCAAAAGGACGTTCATATGGCCCGGCATGCGGCCCGCAACGGGGTGGATCGCATATTTGACGCGGACGCCTTCTTTCTTCAGCAGATCGCCCATCTCGCGCAGGATATGCTGTGCCTGTGCGACCGCCATGCCATAGCCGGGGATGATGATAACCTGTTCCGCTTCCTTCAAGAGGAAGGCGGCGTCTTCGGCCGAGCCGCGTTTCCAAGGCCGTTGTTCCTTGGCAGCGCCGCCCGAGGCAGCGGCTTCCGCCCCAAATCCTCCCGCGATAACGCTGATGAAGCTGCGGTTCATCGCCTTGCACATGATGTACGACAAAATCGCCCCCGACGATCCGACCAGAGCCCCCGTAATGATCATGGCGCTGTTCTGAAGGGTGAAGCCCATCGCCGCTGCCGCCCAGCCCGAATAGCTGTTCAGCATCGAAACGACGACCGGCATATCGGCCCCGCCGATCGGGATGATCAACAGGAAGCCGATGACGAAGGAGAGCGCCGTGATGGTCCAGAAGATCCAGGGTGATTGGTCGGTGAGGAAATAGCCGATCAGTCCTAAGATGGCGGCCAGCGTGCCCAAGTTGATAATATGCCGCGCAGGCAGAAGGATCGGCGCGCCCGACATATTTCCATTGAGCTTGAGAAACGCGATCACCGAGCCTGAAAAGGTGATGGCGCCGATGGCGATCCCCAGGCCCATTTCGACGCGGCTTACGGTATGGATAAGGCCATCCGGACCCGCGATGCCAAAATTCTCTGGCTGCAGAAAAGCGGCTGCTGCCACTAAGACGGCTGCCAGACCTACGAGCGAGTGAAAGGCAGCGACCAGCTGCGGCATGTCCGTCATCGCTATTCGTCGCGCGGTGATCCAGCCGATCCCGCCGCCAATCACGAGCGCGCCGGCGATTTCAGGTAAGCTTGCAATTTGATGGGTCGCAAGCGTGGTCACAACGGCAATCGCCATGCCCGCCATGCCAAACCGGTTGCCCCGTCGCGATGTCGCGGGGGAAGACAGGCCACGCAGCGCAAGAATGAAGAAAATCCCTGCAATCAGATACGCCAGCATGACCCATGAGGGTTGTGTCTGAGCCGCGTGCATTTTCCCTCCCGGAACCGTCAAAAGCTTCGTGGCGACATGACTTAGAAGCCAAGCCGTAAAAAGCCACCAAAATCTAATCGAGAGAGAGGAAAAGTGCCGGAAGGGGAGGAGAGAGAGGGGGGATCCCGTCCCGGCAGGATGGCTCTAGGCTGATCGGCTTTTCGGGTCGATATGCTCTTAAGATCATGTGACCCTAAGGCTAGGATCAGGCAGCGCTCGGCCCTGAAATATCAGCTTCAACCGCGATGCGGATGGCGTCTGCCGTTGTCGCCGCCCCTAATCTTTCGAGCAATGCAGCGCGGTGCATTTTGACCGTCTGCTCGCTCAAACCAAGGTCATAGGCAATCTGCTTGTTAAGCTTTCCTTGCGCCATATGTTCCAGCACTTCGCGCTGCCGCGGTGTCAAGGCGCGCACAAGCTCGATCGCGCGGGCATGGCGGCTGGCACTTGGTCCGGGAGCGTCTGCCGGGAGCTCCACTTGCGAGCCGAGGAAATATTCCAGCTCCCCTTCGGCGTCGAAAATTGGCGCAACAAGAACTGCGTTGCGGAACGGCGTTCCATCTTTTTTGTAGTTCAGGATTTCGACAAGAACGGGGCGCTTTTCACGAACCCCTTCGCGGATCATATCCGAGAGCCGAGGCTCGGTCGCGGGCCCGGCGAGGAAGCGGCAATTTCTGCCAACAACTTCGTCTTCTGGATAGCCTGTCAGATCGATAAAAGCTTGGTTGCAGGCAATAATTGGGTTGTCTTGCAGCCGCGGATTGCTGATTACCGACGCGACGGGACTGTTCGCGATTAATGCGCTTAGTCCCACTGGTGCTGTTGCCGTCTCCGCCATAATACTCCCCCCTCTCGCATCGCAGTCGGGTCTGGTGATATCGGGAGAAGGCGACTGCCTCGCTGCCAATATGGCCATTTGCGTGTCTTATCCTAGCCGCTTTTTCTAATAGATTGAAGCGCTAATCCGTTTTTCAAGACCTTCATGCCCAATTAGTCGGATATCTGGCCATCTTTACTATCATAGATGATAGCTTTTTCTGGATAGGATATTTCAATGCCGCGGATGCGCCAAAAGGCTGACTTGCCGCAAAAAATCTGCCCTGTTTGTTCGCGGCCTTTTGTCTGGCGTAAAAAATGGGCGCGGGATTGGGACAATGTCGTCTACTGCTCCGAACGCTGCCGCCGGGGCGGTTGACGGGCGCTGGCGCTGAGGGGCAAAGGGGCAGAATGATGGTTGGACCTACCTATCTTGAAGGCCGGGCGCGTTGGCTCGGCTATGCGGGGCTGTTGCCGCAGATGCTCGCTGTGCTGTTGCTCACCGATCCAACGTTGCGGTGGACGGCAATGGCCGGCGGCTTTGGCTATGCCGCCTTGATTTTTAGTTTTCTGGGCGGCGTTTGGTGGGGCATCGGGGTCAGCAACCCGCAGGCGCCGCGATGGATTTATGTCGCAGCGATTTTGCCGAGTTTGATCGCCTTTGCCGCCTATTTGCCCTGGATTTTTGGCTGGAACTGGCCGGGGCCGTCACTGGTTGCCTTGGCCTTGGTGCTGCTGATTAGCCCGGTGATCGACCAGGAGATCGCACTCACGATCGCGCTTCCTGAAGGCTGGCTGTCGTTGCGGCGGACGCTTTCTTTTGGGCTGGCATGGCTCACCGCGGTGCTTGCTGTTGCGGCGTTTGTGATTTCGCCCGCCGCGACATAATCCGCAAAAGCCGCTTTTCTGGCAGAAACAGTTGACGCCCGCCCCACCCGGATGGCAAGGGCGGGCGACACAAAGCGCGGGTGTAGCTCAATGGTAGAGCAGAAGCCTTCCAAGCTTACGACGAGGGTTCGATTCCCTTCACCCGCTCCACCTTTTACCCTCTGAGCAAGGCGCCCAGCTTCGCCGCCGCCGCAACAACGCGCTCCGCAATCGCCTTCAGATCGTCCTCGCCATAGCTTTTCTCGGCTGGCTGCAGCGTCACTTCCACGGCAAGGGACTTCTGGCCGTCGGGAACGCCTTGGCCCATGAACTGATCAAACAGCCGGGCTGCAACGATATTTTCCTTATCGGCCCCCTTGATCGCGCGGACGAGGTCGCCCGCGGCAAGGTCTGCGGGCACGAGGAAGGCGAAGTCACGGGTGACGGCCTGAAGCGCGGGCGGCGTGAAGGCCGGGCGCATAAAGCCGGTGCCACGCTTGGCGGGGATGACGTCGAGATAGAGTTCGGCGACCATCACCGCGCCATCCAGATCAAACGCCTTGGCAACATTGGGGTGAAGCGCGCCAAAGCTCGCCAGCACCGTTTTCGGCCCCAGCCTGAGCGTGGCGGACTGGCCCGGATGGAAATGCGCGCCGGCCTCTCCCATCACCTGAAGATTGTCGACCGGCGCCCCGGCGGCTGAAAGTAGCGCCATCGCCTCGGCCTTGATGTCAAAAGCATCAAAGGCTTGCGCCTTGCCATTCGCCCAGCCGCGCGCGCGGCGTTCGCCGGCAAGGACGATCCCAACCGTTGGCTTTTCACCGTCCGTCAGATAGCGACGGCCCAGTTCAAACAGGCGGACGCTGTCCGCACCCCGGTCCATATTGCGGCGGGCTGCCGAAAGCAGCCCTGCAAGTAGCGAGGGGCGCATGACCTTCATGTCTTCGCTGATCGGGTTGGCGAGCGTCCAGGTGCCGCCGCCAAAGATCGCGGCTTCTTTTTCCGGCAGGAAGGACCAGTTGATCGCCTCATTCAGCCCGCGCGCGGCCGCCGTGCGGCGCACCCGGCGTTCCAGCTTTTGAGCGGGTGTCGCGGTGGGCTTTGCAACCCCGTCCGCGCGCGGCAGCGGGGTGGAAGGCACGTTGTCCAGCCCGATGATGCGCACCACTTCTTCCACCAGATCGGCCGGGCCATCAATGTCGCGCCGCCATGTCGGGACGGTGATATCCTTGCCCGAGATGCCAAAGCCAAGCGAGGTAAGGATCGCCATCTGTTGATCGACGGGCACGTCTACGCCCCCCAGCTGCGCGCAGAGCGTGGGATCATAGCTGATCGTTTTCTGGGTGAGCGGCGGTTGCCCCGCGCGCACCATTTCAGAGGCTTCGCCGCCGCAGATATCGAGGATCAGCCCAGTGAGGATCGCAACGGCGTCGTCCAGAAACGCCGGGTCTACCCCGCGCTCAAACCGGCTGCGCGCGTCCGATGTCAGCGCGAGTGTCTGGCCGGTCTTCGCGATGCGCTCGGGCGTGAAATAGGCGACTTCCAGCAGCATATCGGTTGTCGTTTCGGAACAGCCCGAATGTTCGCCGCCCATGATGCCGGCAATGTCGTGCACGCCCGCTTCGTCTGCGATCACCGTCATATCGGCGGTGAGCGTATAGTCCTTGCCGTTGAGCGCGGTGACGGTTTCGCCATCCTTGGCCCGCCGCGCGCAGACGCTGCCTGTCAGCTTTGCGAGGTCATAGGCGTGGCTTGGGCGGCCATGGTCGAGCATCACATAATTGGTAATGTCGACAAGTGCGGAGATCGGCCGCTGCCCGGCGGCCTTCAACCGGGCCTGCATCCAGTCCGGGCTTTCGCCATTTTTGACGCCGCGGATCACCCGGCCGAAAAAGGCAGGGCAGGCTTCCGGGTCATCGGTGCGGATTTCGATCGGGCACGGGAAACGCCCTCCACCCGTCTGCCCTGAGCCTGTCGAAGGGTCGCCCTTCGTTTCCGAGACCAAGGGCAGGGCTTCGACAAGCTCAGCCCGGACGGTTTTGGAGAAGACTGTTTTGAGCGGCTTCAGCGTGCCAAGCCCCGCCGCTGCCAGATCGCGCGCAATGCCGCGCACGCCCATGCAATCCTGCCGGTTGGGGGTGATGGCGACATCAATGATAGGGTCATCCAGCTGCGCATATTCGGCAAAGGCGGTGCCAACCGGGGCGTCGGCCGGCAGTTCGATGATGCCATCATGGTCATCGCCGAGCTCCAGCTCCCGCGTGGAGCACATCATGCCATTGGATTCGACACCGCGAATGGCCGCCACGCGCAGCACCATGCCATTGGCCGGCACGGTCGCGCCGGGCAGGCCAAACACGCCGACAAGGCCCGCACGGGCATTGGGCGCGCCGCAGACGACTTGCAACGGGCCATCGCCCGCATCGACAGAGAGAACCTGCAACTTGTCCGCTTGCGGATGGCGTTCTGCGGTCAGCACCCGCGCGACCTTGAACCCGGCCAGCTTTTCAGCCGGGTTTTCAATGCCCTCCACCTCAAGGCCGATACGGTTCAGCGCATCGGCAACGCCGTGGATATCGGCATCGGTATCGAGATGCTCTTTGAGCCAGGACAGAGAGAATTTCATGCGCCGACCCCCCCGCTGAGCGTGGGCACATCCAGCGCCGCAAATCCATAATGTTTGAGCCAGCGCAGATCACCGTCAAAAAAGGCGCGCAAATCATCCATCCCATATTTGAGCATGGCGAGCCGGTCGACGCCGGTGCCAAAGGCAAAGCCTTGATATTCATTGGGGTCGAGCCCGCAGGCCGCGATGACGCGCGGGTGGACCATGCCGGACCCCAGCACTTCCATCCAGCCTTCCGACCCGCCGATCACGCGCTTGCCGTTGACCAGCGTATAGCCGACATCGACTTCGGCGCTCGGCTCGGTGAAGGGGAAATAGCTGGGCCGCATCCGCAGCACGACATCGTCGCGCTCAAAGAACGCCTTGAGGAACGTCTCCAGCGTCCATTTGAGGTGGCCCAGATGGATGCCCTTGTCGATCACCAGGCCTTCAATCTGGTGGAACATCGGCGTGTGGGTTGCGTCGCTGTCGGAGCGATAGACCCGGCCCGGTGCGATGATGCGGATGGGCGGCTTCTGGTTCAGCATCGTGCGGATCTGGACCGGCGAGGTGTGGGTGCGCAGCAGCATCTTCTTGCCGTCCACCGCTTTGTCATCGGGGAAGTAGAAGGTGTCGTGCATTGCCCGCGCCGGGTGGGTTTCCGGAATGTTGAGCGCCGTGAAATTGTGCCAATCGTCTTCGATCTCGGGCCCTTCGGCAACCGCAAAGCCCATATCGGCAAAAATCTCGGCCAGTTCGTCCATCACTTGCGAGACGGGGTGAACCGAACCCATCGGCGCATCGGGCGCGGGCAGCGTCATATCCAGCCGCTCGGTTGCGAGCCGGGCATCGAGCGCGGCTGCCTCCAGCGCTGCCTTTTTCTCTGCAATTGCTCCCGTCACCGCCTCGCGCAGCGCATTGATGGCCGCACCCGTCGTTTGGCGTTCTTCCGGTGACATCTGGCCCAGTGTTTTCAGAAGCGCAGAAATGCTGCCCTGCTTGCCGAGCAGGTCGATGCGGACGGTCTCCAGCGCGTCAAGGGTGGCTGCGGCGTTAACGGCAGCCAAGGCCTCGGAATTCAGCATCTCAATGTTCACTCTAATTTCCCCGTCATTCCCGCGAAGGCGGGAATCCAAGATCACTGCCTCTACGATCATTCACCCGTTCGTCAGCCAAAATGCTCATTGACTTCCGCCTTCGCGGGCGTGACGGAACGGCTTCTTGTTCAAATTCTGCACAGGCTCAAAGCCGAACTGCGTTGCCAAATCAAGCCAATCCGGGTTTTCACGCTCGATCAGCCCGATTTTCCAATCCCTATTCCACCTCTTAATCCGCTTTTCTCGAATTATGGCATTTTCCATTGTTTCGTGGAACTCGAACCAGACAAGGTGGCTCACATCATGATCTGCGGCAAAGCCCGGCAATGCTTTGGTTCGATGCTGGTGGACCCGTTGCATCAAGTTGGATGTGACGCCGACATAAAGCGTCCCATGCTTGCGGCTTGCCATGAGATAGACGCAAGGATGCCGAATTTTTGCCACTTCCTCCCCCGTCACTCCCACGCAGGCGGGAATCCAAGGTCGCAAAATTGGCGGATTTAGGCCTTGTTCGTCAAAGGTGAAGTTTATGGATTCCCGCCTGCGCGGGAATGACGATGCGGCGACATCTCCAGAACTACCCGCGCGATGCCCGCAAAAGCAAATGGGCGCGAACGGCAACCACCGTCCACGCCCATGTGCACATTAACGAAAGTGGGTCGTTAGGCTGCCTTGGGCAGCGCCGCCTTCGCCTGCGCGATGATGGCGCTAAACGCACCAGCTTCGTTCATGGCGAGATCGGCCAGAACCTTGCGGTCCAGTTCAACGCCGGCCAGCTTGAGGCCGTGCATGAACAGGCCATAGGTCAGGCCTTCGGCGCGGACCGCAGCGTTGATACGCTGGATCCAGAGCGCGCGGAACGTGCGCTTCTTCGCCTTGCGGTCGCGATAGGCGTATTGGCCGGCCTTTTCGACAGCCTGACGCGCAACGCGAATCGTATTTTTACGGCGGCCATAATAGCCCTTGGCGTCCTTTAGGATGCGCTTGTGCTTGGCGTGCGTGGTCGTACCGCGCTTGATGCGTGACATGGTCTAGCGCTCCTTATTTCAGGCCGTAGGGGGCCCAAGCCTTGACCGTCGCCGTATCGGCGTCGGACAAAACAGAGGTGCCACGATTTTGGCGGATATACTTGCCGTTATGGCTGATCAGGCGGTGGCGCTTGCCAGCAACGCCGTGCTTCAGCTTGCCGGTGGCGGTCATCTTGAAGCGCTTCTTGACGCCGCTCTTCGTCTTCAGTTTGGGCATTTTCGTCCTTTCAAGTTCGACGATTTCGCATCAGCCATGGCAGCCCTTTCAGCCAGGCCGATCGCATTACAATCGTGCGGAAGACGGGGGCATTAGGCAGATGTGCCAAAAAAGGCAAGTCCCGGATGCCCGCTTGTTGACGACTCTGCACCATCATGGCAGAGGATCGCCCACCCCGCGGGTGTAGCTCAATGGTAGAGCAGAAGCTTCCCAAGCTTAAGACGGGGGTTCGATTCCCCTCACCCGCTCCAATTTTCAGACCAAAAATATAGGCGCAGCCTGGTATAGCCTCGCAGATCGGGCGGAGGGGTAAGTGACGCAGCAACCGCACATCGATCAGAAGCTGCCGCCCGCCGTTCGCTTTCTCCTCGGTACAATCCTTATCAACGCCATCGGCTTTGGGATCATTACGCCGGTAATGCCCGCGCTTGTCATGCAGCTTGGCCATGCAGACCTCTCCGAGGCAACGGCCATCGGCGGTTCGCTGTCACTATTGTATGCGGTTACCCAGTTCATCTGCGGGCCGCTCGCCGGGAATTTATCTGATCGCTTTGGCAGACGGCCGATCCTGCTCGGATCGCTGTTCGGCTTTGCTGCTGATTTTCTCGTGTTGGCTTTTGCGCCGACCCTTGGCTGGCTTTATGTCGGACGCTTCCTGTCCGGCATTTTCGGTGCGTCAAATGGCCCGGCGCAATCGGCGATCGCTGATCTGTCCGTGCCCGAGGCGCGACCCCGGCTTTTTGGCTTTATTGGTGCGGCCTTTGGATTGGGGTTTGTGATTGGCCCGGTTATCGGCGGACTGTTGGGAGAACTCGGGCATCGGGTGCCCTTTTTCGCCGCCGCAGCTCTTGCCCTGCTCAACTTTTGCTATGGATTGATCGTCTTTCCAGAAACGCTCGCTCAGCAGAACAGGCGGGCCTTTGACTGGCGGCGCGCCAATCCTGTGGGATCGTTGCTCCACGTCCGCAAGCTCCCGGGCATTTTGCCGATCGCCCTTGTCTACATGCTTTGGCAGATCGCCTCCTTGATCTATCCGATGACGTGGAACTTCTACACCTATGGCCGCTACGGCTGGTCTGCAGGGATGGTGGGCGTGTCGCTGGCAGGGGTCGGGCTTGGCATGGCGCTAGTGCAGACCTTCGTGACTGGCCGTCTTGTCCGATATTGGGGGGAGCGACACACCGCGATGTGCGGCATGGCCATCGGCACACTCTGCTATGCGGCTTATGCTGTGACGCCTTACGGCTGGCTCGCGCTGGTTCTGATTATCCCAATGGTCTTCCAAAGCCTTGTCCACCCAATGCTGACAGCGATGATGTCGCGCCGCGCGACCGCGGAAACGCAAGGCGAGGTGCAGGGCTTTGCCTCCAGCCTGATGGCATTGGGCTCAATCATCGCGCCGTCGCTCTTCAACCCGCTGCTGGCTTACTTCACCAGCCCGGCTGCCCCGGTGCATTTCTGGGGCGCGTCATTTGCAGTGGCGGCGGTGATTTCCGCGATCGCGTTGGTGATCCTTTGGCGAACCAATACGGCTACCCCTTGATCAAATCCCGCCGGGAATGCCCTCGCGGTTGATCTCGGCCAGCTTGGTAATCAGATCATCGGCGCAGGCTGCGATCACGGCTTCGTCCACCGAACGGATGACGAAGTTAGAGCCAACCTTGCCTTCGCGGAAAAAGGGGTAGCTGCCGATCTGGCAGCCATCATGCGCCTTTTCGACGGCTTCGAGCATTTCTGAAATCTCGCTTTCCGCGACCCAGCAGCCGACGGTTGCCGAAAGGAGCGGTTGGCCGCCTTCCAGCGTGCCGGTCAGCGCGTCGAGCATCCCGGCGGTGATATGGGGCACGCCCGCCATGATGAAGATATTGCCATGGCGGATGCCCGGCGCGCCGGACATGCGGTTGGGGATGAGTTCCGCGCCGTCGGGCACGCGCGCCATGCGCAGCCGTGCTTCGGTCAGGCCGCCGCGGCTTTCATAATAAGCATGGAGCATCGCGCTGGCTTCCGGGTGGATCACCACATCCACGCCGAGCGCCTTGGCGATGGCATCGACAGTAATATCGTCATGCGTGGGGCCGATGCCGCCGGTGGTGAAGAGATAGTCATAGCGGCCCTTGAGCGCGTTGACGCAGTCGACAATTTCCTGTTCCACATCGGGCACAATCCGCACTTCGCGCAGCCGGATGCCTTGCAGGTTCAGCCATAAGGCAATCTGGCTGACATTTTTGTCCTGCGTGCGGCCGGAGAGGATTTCATCGCCAATGATAGCGATTGCGGCGGTCCAGATGCGTTCGGTCGTCATGGGATAAGGCTATAGCGCAGCCTCGCCGTCAGGAAACCCCCTGCAAAGGGCTGGCGCAAGTAAGTGTGCTCCGGCGTAGGCGGGAGCACAGCATGATTTACACCCTTTGTGTCTCTGGGTCGCTGCGTCGCGGCGCGAACGATGGGATGGGGCTTCGGAGAGAAAAATGCCCGCCGGATTTCTCCGGCGGGCACCTTTTCCTCCCCAGGAAACTCAATCGCTCAGGATGGGCGGCCCATCGCACTGCCAAGGCGGTGATAGAGGCGCGAGAATTTGATCGATTCCGGCTTGTCCTTCACCACTTCAAGATAGTGGACGACTGCCTCACGAAGCAGTTCAAAATCCTCGGTGGATAGGACGGCGCGGGAACGTGAAGGTTCGGACATCGGTCACTCCTTTCCTTGGTCTTAGCTGAACTGGTTCATCGTGTTATGGGCACCGCCGGCCTTCAGCGCGGCTTCGCCTGCGAAGTACTCCTTGTGATCATCGCCAATGTCGGAGCCCGACATGTTCTGGTGCTTCACACAGGCAATGCCTTCGCGGATTTCCTTGCGCTGGACGCCGGCGACATAGCCCAGCATCCCGGCGTCGCCGAAATATTCCTTCGCCAGATTGTCGGTCGACAGCGCGGCGGTGTGATAGGTCGGCAGCGTGATGAGGTGGTGGAAAATGCCCGCGCGCTTCGCCCCATCGGCCTGGAAGGTGCGGATGCGCTTGTCCGACGCGATGCCGAGTTCGGTCTCGTCATATTTGGCGTTCATCAGGTCGGCACGATCATAAGCGGACACGTCGAGACCTTCGGCAACCATCGCATCATAGACTTGCTGGCGGAAGTTCAGCGTCCAGTTGAACGAGGGCGAGTTGTTGTAGACGAGCTTGGCGTTCGGGAAGACTTCACGGACGCGGTCCATCATGCCGGCAATCTGTTCGACATGCGGCTTTTCGGTTTCGATCCAAAGCAGGTCTGCGCCATTCTGCAGCGAGGTGATGCAGTCGAGCACGCAGCGGTCTTCGCCCGTGCCGGGGCGGAACTGGAAGAGGTTCGACGGCAGCCGCTTCGGACGGAGCAGCTTGCCATTGCGGTTCAGCACGACATCGCCATTGCGCGCGGTCGCCGGGTCAATTTCTTCGCAATCGAGGAAGCTGTTATACTGGTCGCCAATATCGCCCGGCTCGTTGGAAACGGCGATCTGCTTGGTGAGGCCAGCGCCCAGCGAGTCGGTGCGGGTGACGATGATGCCGTCTTCCACGCCCATTTCGAGAAAGGCATAGCGGCAGGCGCGGACCTTGGCGAGGAAGTCCTCGTGCGGCACGGTAACCTTGCCGTCCTGGTGGCCGCACTGCTTTTCATCCGACACCTGGTTTTCGATCTGGAGCGCGCAGGCGCCGGCTTCGATCATCTTCTTGGCCAGAAGATAGGTCGCCTCCGCATTGCCAAAGCCGGCGTCAATATCGGCGATGATCGGCACGACATGGGTCTGGAAGTTTTCGATCTTGTCCATGATCTCGGCCTGCTTGGCCGCATCATTGGCCGCGCGGGCCTTGTCGAGATCGCGGAAGAGCAGGTTGAGTTCGCGCGAATCCGCCTGGCGCAAAAAGGTGTAAAGCTCTTCGATCAGCGCCGGGACGCTGGTCTTTTCGTGCATCGACTGATCGGGCAGCGGGCCGAAGTCAGAACGGAGCGCCGCGACCATCCAGCCCGAGAGATAGAGATATTTGCGCTTGGTCGTGCCGAAATGCTTCTTGATGGAAATCATCTTCTGCTGGGCGATAAAGCCGTGCCAGCAGCCCAGCGACTGGGTGTAGTTGGCCGGATTGGCATCATAAGCGGCCATGTCTTCCCGCATGATCTTCGCCGTGTAGCGGGCAATGTCGAGGCCGGTCTTAAACCGGTTCTGAAGCCGCATCCGCGCGACCGACTCCGGGTTAATCCCGTCCCATGTCGGGCCCATGCTGGAGCACAGTTTTTGCGCTGACTCGATTTCCGCTTTGTACGACATTTACATGATCCTTTGCTGCGGAGCGCCGATTCTCGGCCTCTGATGGCCGGGTTTTGCGCCTGTTTTCGCGGCATAGGTGAGTCAATTGTGTAAAGTTTGTTGTGAAAGCGTGTGTGAAAGTCTCATTTTTCTTGTAAAAATGTAAAATTATGACAAACGTAAGGCATGTCTGATCAGAAGCTTTTTGCCGGCCATGCGGTGCGGCGCATCCGCCGGGCGTCGGGGTTGACCCAGTCTGCAATGGCGGAGGCGCTCGGGGTATCTCCCTCTTATCTGAACCTGATAGAGCGGAACCAGCGGCCGCTGACGGCAGGGATCATGTTCCGCCTGGCGGACCGGTTTGATTTTGACCCGCGGACTTTGTCTGGCGCAGCGCCGGGCGGCGGGGTGGAAGCCATTCGGCGGCGGTTGGCCGATCCTCTTTTCGCAGACCTTGGGCTGGATCGCGCAGCGATTGCCGATTGGATCGCTTTTGCGCCCGAAACGGCGGAGGCCTTTGCCCGCGCCTTTGACAAGGTGGGGCAAACCAGCGCGCCAATTGGCGATCCGATCAGCGAGGTGCGGCAAGAGATTGAGCGGTGGCGCAATCATTTTCCGGATCTCGACGCCCAAGCCGAACAATTGGCGGATGAATTGCGGCTGGGCTCGGGCGACCTTTATGGCGCGATGGCGGAACGGCTCCGGGTGAAGCATCAGCTCTCGATCCGGGTGCTGCCGGTGGATGTGATGCCCGACCGGCTCCGTCGGCTCGACCTTCACGCCCGGCAGCTCCAATTATCAGAGCTGCTTGATCCATCTGCGCGGACTTTCGCGGCCGCCGCACAATTGGGCCAGTTGGAAGCGCGCGATGAGATTGAAGCCCTTGTCACCGGGGCGACCTTTGCCGAGCGGGCAGGGGAGCGCCTCTATCGCCGCCATTTGACCAGCTATTTCGCCGCTGCGCTGATGATGCCTTATGCGCGCTTTTTAAGGGCGTGTGACTCGACGGGCTATGATCTGGATCTCCTCCAGCGCCGCTTTGGGGCAGGCTTTGAGCAGGTGGCCCACCGCCTGACGACCTTGCAGCGTGTGGGGAGCCGGGGGCTTCCCTTCTTCATGGTGCGGATCGACCGGGCCGGGCAAGCGTCAAAGCGGTATGCTGGTGCGAGCAACTCGCCGCTGGTCGAGCGTGAGGAGCGGTGCCCGCTCTGGCACCTTCACCGGGCTTTTGATCGGCCGGGCAGCGTGGTGCGCCAGCTTGTCGCGCTCGAGGATGGCAGCCGCTGGTTCACCCTGGCGCGGACAGTCCGCCCCAATGGCGCGCGGGCAGGCATTGTCGAAGCGGAGTTTACAATCGGTTTGGGGGTTGAGGCGCGCTTGGCCTCTGTTTTGGCAGATGCCCGGGGGATTGATCTTATGGGCGGGGCGGCGACGCCGGTCGGGCTGGGCTGCCGCGCCTGCCTGCGCGCCGATTGCCCGCAGCGCAGCGCGCCACCTGCCGGACGGGTGCTGACCTTTAACGAGCGGGAGCGCGGCCTGACGCCCTTTTCATTCGCGACAGACTGATCCTGGAAAGCCAGCGCCCCATAACAGGATCAATCTTCCTTAATCATTCGCGGGCATAGCTGCGTCGCGGGGCTGGCGCTGATCCTGAGCGCCATTCGCAGATGGGGTGCCGGCGTTGGTTCATCTGTTCAGGTCGCGCTTATGGGTTGCGACATTATTGCTTGTACTGGCCGATTTTCTGACGCTGGGCGTTGCCGGGCAGGTGGGATGCCTGATGCGCGATCTCCAGTTGGATCTCGGCCGGGTGCCCCTTGCTGGCCGGGCTTTTCCCTTGGTCGTATTCATCGGGGTTCATCTTTTGGCGTTGAGCGCCGCTGGCGCCTATGCACCAGAGGCGGTTCGATCCCCCGGGCTCACCATTGCGCGGAGCTTTTCGGCAGTTTCGCTCGCGGCGGTCGGCCTTGCATTGGTCTATATTGCTTTTCCGACAGCGGCTTTGCCCGGAATGGGCTCTCTCTTTGCATTGCCCATTGGCTTTGCCGGATTGGTCGGCATGCGCACCCTTTTCAGGCGGATCGGCCACGCACGGCTGTTCAGCCGGCTTGTCCTGGTGCTCGGCAAGGGGCCGCGTGCCGACCGTGCCGTCGCGGTCGCGCGCGCCAGCCCTGCCGTCGCCTTTCTCGGTCAGATCGATCTTGCCCAGCTCGAAGATATCTCTTCTCTGGCACAAGAAGCCCGCCGCCTTGGGGTCAGCGATGTTGTCCTCGCACCGGAAGAGCGCCGCCGCGCCCTGCCGCTTGCCGCACTCCTTCGGTTGCGGACAACAGGTGTGCGTATCCTTGAGCTTTCCACCTTCATTGAGCGGGAAACGGGCCGGATCGATCTCGCCATCACCAATCCCAGCTGGCTGATCTTATCGACGGGGTTCACAGCGGCGCGGCGCGCCTCAGCCATGATCAAGCGGATGTACGACATTGCATCGGCGCTTCTGCTCTTGTGCCTGTTATGGCCGGTGCTGATCATCGCGGCGCTCGCGGTTTGGATTGATAGCCCGGGCGGTGTGATCTTTCGCCAGATCCGGGTTGGGCGTTACGGCCAAAATTTTGAGCTTTTGAAGCTTCGGTCGATGGTCATGACGGCGAGTAGCGAGGCCAGTTGGACAGAGCTCAATGATCCGCGGGTAACGCGCGTCGGGAAATGGATCCGCCTGTTTCGGATCGATGAACTGCCCCAGCTCTGGAATGTGCTGCGCGGCGAAATGAGCCTTGTCGGGCCCCGTCCCGAACAGCCGGAATTTGTCGCAACACTCGAAACCCAGCTGCCCTTTTATGCTGAGCGCCATATGGTGAAACCCGGCATTACTGGGTGGGCGCAAGTCAACTATCCTTATGGCGCAAGCCTGCAGGATGCGCAGGCCAAGCTTGAATATGACCTCTATTACGCAAAGAATTATAGCCTGTTTCTGGATGTTGAAATTGTCCTGAAAACCATTCGGGTCATCTTGTCGCCGGCGGGCGCGCGGTGACGCGCCCCGGTTATGCGGCGTTGGCTGCTGCCACAACTTTGCTGCTGGTCATTGGGGTGTCAGGCGCCGGAAACGCAAGCCGCCCGCCGGGTGCTGGCACGTCGATCGCTAAAACCCCGCCATCACCCAAACGTGGCGCAGCTTTTTGGGAAGCGCAGGCGCGGGCTGAGCTGGACGCAGGCAATATGGCGGCCGCCTATGCCGCGAGCGCTCTGGCTCTCACCGCCGATCCTCAATTTGGGCCCGCGCTGGTGCTCGGGGGGCAACTTGCCCAGCGGCGGTATGGCTTACGGGCGAGCCTTAGCTGGTTCCGTGCGGCGCTTGCACAAGACCCTGACAACCGGGACGCGCTGGTTGAGCTAGCCGCCGCTTTGGGAGATCTTGGGGCCAATCGAGAAATGCTCGCGGTTGTCGATCACCTTTTGGCGGTGCACTCGAGGGATCGCTGGGGCTGGTATTTTCGCGCCGTCATGGCCGCCCGCGCGGGCAAATATGTCCTTGCCCGCGCCATGCTGGACCGCGTGGGAGATGCGCTGGCCGATGAACCGGGGGTCATGCTGCTGACAGCAGTGCTCGATCTCGATCGGGGGGCGCCGGAAAAAGCGAGCCTGGGGCTGCGGCGGCTTGTCGCGCGTCAGCCCGGTAATCTGGCTGCCCGGCGCCTATTGGCGCTCGCCCTGTGGCGGGCTGGCGATGCAAAGGGTGCTGAAGGGGCGCTGGCGCCGCTGATCAGCCGGGTAGATGCGGATTCCTATAGCCTGATCCTCGCCGCGGATGTGGCTGAGAGGCGCGGTGACCGCGCGCGCTCGGACATGTTGAGAGGCCGCACCCAGCTCGCTGTCCGCGTCGCTGCTCAACCGCTCTTGGGCGCGGGGCCAGCAGGTGACATCGCAGAGGCGTTAAGCTCAAACCAAGTTGATCGCGCTGTATCGCATGCTCAAATCTGGCGCGCGGCGCAGCCCGGTCATCCCGCCCCCTATCTTGGGCTGGGAGATGCTCTTGCGGCGAAAGCCAATTGGGCGGGGGCTGTTGCGGCCTATCGGGATGCCGCCAATCTCAGCTTTGATGAACGCACCGCGCTTCGGCTGGCGCAGGCGCTTGTCGCGATCCGCCAAGAGGCTGCGGCGCGGCAGACGCTGCAGCTTTACCTCTACCAAAACCCTCAGAATATCGCCGTCCGATTGGCGCTGGCAGACCTTGATCTGGGCGATCGGCGTTGGTCGCAAGCGATTACCCAGCTAGAAATATTGAGGGATAGGCTGGGCAATGGGGATGCCAGCCTCCTTGCGCGGCTGGGTTGGGCGTGGCACGGCATGCAGGATCGTCGGCGTGCGCTCTTATATGCGCAGGCGGCAACGCGCCGCCTCCCGGATGACCCGCGCCTTCGCAGTCAAATGGCGGTGATCGAGGCATCGGCACGGCAAAGCGCTGAAAAACCCACGCCACGCTTTTGACAGCCCGGCCGAGACGGGCCTATCCGCAGGGTATGGATGACCTGACCTTGAAACGGATTGCCGACGCGCTTGACAGGCTTGCGCCTGCTGCCAAGCCAGAACATCTGCCGGATGCGCCTGCCTGTGTCTGGCATGCAGGGCAGTTGCGCGCTGCCAGCGGGTTTCGCCCGATCGCGCTGGATCTGCTTTTTGGCATTGATAGCCAGAAGCACGCTGTCTTGGAAAATAGCCGGCGGCTCGCCGCAGGTCATGCCGCGCACGACATCCTTCTTTGGGGCGGCCGAGGATGCGGCAAATCGGCGCTCGTCAAATCCGTGACTGCCGCGGTGCAAGCTGAGGGCGGACGGGTGCGTCTTGTCGAAGCTTCTGCAGATGATCTCGACAGTCTTGCAGATCTATTTGCGGTGCTTGCGACCGATCAGACGCCAACCATCGTCTTCATCGATGATATCGGTTTCGAACAGGGCGATCCGCGGATGCGGCATATTCGATCCGTCCTTGATGGCGGCATTTCGGCGCGCCCGCCGCATGTGCGCCTCTACGTCACTGCCAACCGCCGCCATATCGTCCCTCGCAACCTTGAAGAGCAAGCAAGCGCGATCAACCCGCGCGATGCCGTGGACGATAATCTGGCGCTGGCAGATCGGTTTGGGCTGAGCTTGGGATTCCATGTCTGCACGCAGGATGTCTGGTTGGAAATGGTTGCGGGCTATGCCCAGCATCTCGGGCTGAGTTTTGATCCGCAAGAGGCGCTGACTTGGGTTACGCAACGCGGCGCGCGGTCAGGCCGCATGGCATGGCATTATGCGGTGGAACTCGCGGGCCGCGCTGGAAAGACGCTCTAGCTGGCGAGCTGCTCAACCTGTTCGGCCAGCATCAGCCAACGTTCCTCGGCCGCATCCCGTTCTGCACGCAGTTGCTCGATTTTCGCTGTCAGTGCTGCAAAACGCTCGGGGGCTTTGGTGTAGAGATCAGGGTCCGACAGCGCAGCTTCCGCCGCGTCAATCTCAGCGCCCAATTCCTCAACCCGCGCGGGCAGAAGATCATAATCGCGCTGATCTTTATAGCTGAGTTTGGTGTGCGCCTTGGGCTTTTCGGATGGCAGTCCCGGCGCGGCGGCGGCGGCTTTCGCTTTGCTGGGTGCTGGTTTTGGGGCCTCGCGCTTGCGCTCCCAATCGGCATAGCCGCCCGCGACGATATCCACCTTGCCTGATCCATCGAGCCCCAGCGTAAGGGTCACCGTGCGGTCGAGGAAATCGCGATCATGGCTGACGATGAGGACAGTCCCGTCATAATCGGCGATGACTTCCTGCAGGAGGTCGAGCGTTTCGAGGTCAAGGTCGTTGGTCGGTTCGTCGAGCACGAGAAGGTTGGACTGACGGGCAAATTCCCGCGCGAGCAGCAGTCGTGCCTGTTCACCGCCGGAAAGCGTCGCCACGCGCGCGTCAGCCAGATTGGGGTCGAAGAGAAACTCTTTCAGATATCCCTTCATATGCTTTTTCTCGCCGCGCACGGTCACCCAGTCGCCCCCATCGGCGAGAACGTCGCGCACCCGCTTATCGCCAGAAAGGAGGGCGCGTTGCTGATCGATGACGATCCCGTTCAGCGTCTTCGCGCGGACGACACTGCCGTCATCCGGCGCCACCTCGCCGGTCAGGAGCTTGAGAAGGGTTGTCTTGCCCGTTCCATTCGCGCCGACAATGCCGATCCGGTCGCCCCGCTGGATGCGCAGCGTGAAGTTGCGGATGAGGGTGCGCCCGCCATAGGTCTTGCTCACGCCTTCGGCTGTAATCACCGATTTGGAGCGGACATCATCGCTTTCCACCGCCAGCTTGGCCGCGCCTGCCGGGCCAATCATCGCGGCGCGGACAGCGCGCATCTGATTGAGCTTTTCAAGTCGTCCTTGGTTGCGCTTGCGCCGGGCAGTCACCCCGCGCTCGAGCCAGTGGAGCTCGATCTTCAGCTTGGCATCGAGCTTCTCGGCGGCGCGGGCTTCTTCTGCATAGACTTTTTCCTGCCACGCCTCGAACCCGCCAAAGCCAACCTCGGCCCGGCGGACATTGCCGCGGTCGAGCCAGAGGGTCTGCTTCGTCAGGCGGGTGAGGAAAGTGCGGTCATGGCTGATGACAAGAAAGGCCCCCCGGAACCTGTTGAGCCAGTCTTCCAGCCAGGTGATCGCCGCGAGGTCCAGATGGTTGGTCGGTTCATCAAGCAACAGGACGTCAGGGTTCATGGCCAGCGCGCGCGCAATGGCGGCGCGGCGCCGTTCCCCGCCAGACGCCGTCTTTGCCTCGCGAGACAGGTCAATCCCCAATTGCCCGGCAATGGCCTCGACTTCGTGAAGCGGCGGCGCGCCGTCGCCGGCGACGGTATAGTCGCGCAGAGTCGCGAAACCCGTAAGGTCTGGTTCCTGCTCCAAAAGCACGACATTGGTTCCCGGCACGATCGTGCGGCGGCCTTCGTCGGCATCAACCCGGTTGGCGAGAAGCTTGAAGAGCGTTGTTTTGCCCGCGCCATTGCGCCCGATTAAGGCCAGCCGATCGCGCTCCCCGATATAAATATCGAGGTTGCGGAACAGCCATCCTGACCCTTGGACGAGCCCAAGGCCCTCATAACTTAAAACTGGTGCTGACATATTCCTGAACCGGGTTAAGAAGGGCCGATGCTGGACGGGCGGAATGCCGTCCATTCATGGCCTGTTCAATCCGGGACGCTATGCGCTGAATTCGTGTCTAACTTCAACGCCTCTCTCTTCCTTTTTGCAGCCGCCGCCCTGAGCATGGTGGCTGTGCCGTCGCAAGCGCAGCAGAATCGCCGTGACGAGCAAGACGCCGCGATGAGCGCGACCCGCCGGGGCTCGGTCCATTCTTTGCGCGATATTGAAGGGGAAATTGTCCCCAGCATGAAGCGCCGGGGTGCGCATTACATCGGCGCGGAATTTGATTCGGACGTCATGCGCTATCGCCTCAAATTCGTTCGCGGCTCTTCGGTGATCTGGATTGATGTGGATGGGCGCACAGGCAACATCATTGCCCGGGCGGGCAATTAACCCTAATTTGGCTCTGGCCTGAGGAGAAGAAACCGCGATGCGCCTTTTGATCGTCGAAGACGAACCGACTTTGGGGCGTCAGCTCAAAGCGACGCTCGAGCAAAATGGCTATGCGGTCGATCTGGCGACCGATGGCGAAGAGGGGCATTTTCTCGGGTCAACCGAGACCTATGATGCGGTGATCCTTGATCTCGGCTTGCCTGAGGTGGATGGCCTGACCGTGCTCGATCGCTGGCGTAAGGAAGGGCGAACGATCCCTGTTCTGGTCCTCACGGCGCGGGACAGCTGGTCAGATAAGGTGGCGGGGCTTGATGCGGGGGCCGATGATTATCTGGCGAAGCCCTTTCAGACGCAGGAATTGATCGCCCGATTGCGAGCGTTGATCCGCCGGGCGTCGGGGAATGCGTCGTCAGAATTGGTCGCAGGCGATGTCCGCTTGGATACCCGTTCCGGCAGGGTCACGCTGTCTGGAGAGCCCGTCAAGATGACAGCTCAGGAGTATAAGCTCTTGAGCTACCTGATGCACCACAAGGGCAAGGTGGTGAGCCGGACGGAATTGATCGAGCATATTTATGATCAAGATTTTGATAGAGATTCCAATACGATAGAGGTGTTTGTTACGCGTATTCGTAAGAAACTCGGTCAGGATGTGATCACAACAATTCGGGGCCTGGGCTATAGCCTGGATGATCCGGCGGGCTGATCAAAAAGTGGCGAGGGCGCCTCGGTCTCGCGGGTCTCTCAGCCGCCGCATGATCCTCATTGCGGCGGGATGGATTTCCCTGCTGCTGCTCGGAGGCGGGCTTGCGCTGGATCGGGTGCTGACCTCTGCCGTCACGGGCAATTTCGATTCCGGCCTCGGATATGTGATGACGCAAATGATCGCCTCGGCAGAGATCGGGCCCGATGGTGAAGTTCGGCTCAATCGGCCTCTGGGAGATCAGCGCTTTCTCGAACCTTATTCTGGGATGTATTGGCAGATTAGCGGTCCAGGCTATGAGCCGTTTCGCTCGCGCTCGCTCTGGGATCAGGCTTTGCGTGTGAACCCCAGCCATGGGGATGACAAATCCCATTTTTACGACAGCAATGAGTTTCCGAACGAAGAACTTCGGATCGTCGAGCGGGATATCTATCTGCCAACGTCGAAAACCCGGTGGCGGTTTCAGGTCGCCCAAGGCCGGGAGGCGTTGGACGCGCAAATCAGCACGTTCCGCAGCACGCTGTTGAAAAGCTTCGCGCTGCTGGCGCTGGGGTTGATCGGCTTAGCGGCATTGCAAACCCTTTATGGGCTTTGGCCGCTCCGCAAACTACGGCTGGCGATTGCAGAGATGCGCAGCGGCCGGGCGGCGCGTATCGGCGAGGCGGGCCTGCCGCGAGAGGTGGAGCCGCTTGTCAACGAGCTGAATGCGTTAATCGCCCATAATGAAAAACAAGCCGAAGAAGCGCGGGAGCACGCCGGCAATCTTGCGCATGCGTTGAAAACCCCGCTCACCGTCATCATGAACGCCGCCACCGCCCAAGCCGCTGACCTGGACGAGACAGTGATGCGCGAGGCGGGAACGATGCGCCGGCAGGTGGACCATCATTTGGCGCGCGCGCGGGCCGTTGGCCGACGGGGCCACGCGCAGAGCCGGGCGGCGATTTGGCCCGCTCTGCAGTCTGTCGAGCGCGCAATTTCGAGGCTCTATGATCATGTCCGCATCGACATTGCCGGGGACAAGGGCTTGGAAGTGCGCATGGAGCGTCAAGATCTTGATGAAATCCTCGGCAATCTTATTGAAAATGCAGCAAAATATGGCGGAGGCAGCATCTTTGTAACCGTCGCCAAAGGGGAAGGCGCTGCCGAAATCATGATCGAGGATGATGGCCCCGGGATCACCACGGCCGACCGGGACAAGCTGTTCACAAGAGGGGTTCGGCTCGATAGCTCAAAACCTGGCACGGGGTTGGGCCTCGCCATTGTGCGGGATGTGGCAGAGATTTACGGCGGCACCATCGCGCTGGAGCAAAGTGAGGAGATGGGGGGCTTGCTTGCGCGCCTCAAGCTGCCGCTGGCAGGGTAGAGGCTCAGGCTAATGAGCGGCGATCACGCTCCTCAGGCTAAAATGCGTGACGAGCCGGTGAACGCCGGGCAGTGCGGCGAGAACTTCGCGATGGACCCGCTCAAAACTGTCTGTCTCGGGGACGTCAGCCTTTAAGAGATAGTCATATTCCCCGCTCATCAGATGCGCTTCGGCGACCAGAGGCTCATCGCGAATGGCGTCCTCAAAACGCTCCATCGTTTCGCGCCGCTGGTCGATCAGCGTGACGGAGACGAACACCGTTGCCGGATTTCCGCGCGCTTGCCGAGACAATCGCGCCCCATAGCCAAGGATCAGCCCCGCATCTTCAAGCTGCTTTACCCGTCGATGCGCGGCGGATGGCGATAGCCCTACCTGCTGCCCCAGCCGTTCGCTTGTGAGCGTGGAATCGGCGGATAATGCTGCAAGGATTTTTGTGTCCAACGCATCCATACGCAAAAAATTCCATTCAATTGACGCTCAAACGAGATATTAATGTCGTTACGGTCTTTTTTCTAGATCATCTTTGCAAACACTTCCTTGCCTTTCTCGCTTATCCTCCCGCTTCAATCCGAAATGACGGAGACGGGCATGAAAATCGGCGTTCCCAAGGAAATCAAAGTCCATGAATATCGCGTCGGCCTGACGCCCCCCTCGGTGGCAGAGTTGGTTGCCGCCGGGCACGAAGTGTTCGTGGAAACCGGCGCAGGTGCAGGGATTGATTTCGATGATAGCGCCTATGCTGATGTCGGCGCCCAGATTTTGGCGAATGCGGCAGAGGTGTTCCGCACGGCGGAGATGATCGTCAAGGTCAAAGAGCCCCAAAAGCAGGAAATCGCGATGCTCGAAGCCCGGCATACGCTCTTCACCTATCTCCATCTCGCGGCGGATAAAGAGCAGGCGCTGGGGCTGATGAAGTCGGGTGCGACATGTATCGCTTACGAAACGGTCACGTCGCCCAACCGATCCCTTCCTTTGCTAAAGCCGATGTCTGAGGTGGCGGGGCGGATGTCTGTTCAGGTCGGGGCGCATTATCTTGAGAAAGAGCAAGGCGGCCGTGGCATTTTGTTGGGCGGCGTGCCGGGCGTCGCCCCGGCGCGCGTCGCGATCCTAGGAGGCGGCGTCTCCGGCCTCAACGCGGCCCAAATGGCGGTTGGCTTGCGCGCCGATGTCACGATCTACGACATTAATAACGATCGGCTCGCGGAGCTGGACACCCATTTCGGCAATTCAATCAAAACCGCTTATGCCTCCAAGGCGGCCATCGCGGCGGCTGTTGCGGACGCGCATCTCGTGATTGGCGCGGTTCTCGTGCCGGGCGCGGCGGCGCCTAAGCTCGTCACGCGTGAGATGCTGAAAACGATGAAGCGCGGGGCGGTCCTTGTCGACATCGCGATTGATCAGGGCGGGTGCTTCGAAACAAGCCGCCCCACAACCCATGCTGATCCGGTCTTCGTTGAAGAGGGGATCATTCATTATTGTGTTGCCAATATGCCGGGCGCTGTTGCCCGAACCTCGGCCTTTGCGCTCAACAACGCGACGCTGCCATTTGCGATGAAGCTCGCCAATTTTGGCGCGGAGCGCGCGATGGCCGCAGATCCTCATCTGGCGGCTGGTTTGAATGTCGCGGGGGGCAGCATCCGGCACCGCGCCGTCGCCGACGCGCTCGAGCTGCCATACGAAGCTTAGCCGTTGGGCAATTGCCCTGTTTGGCGCAGCGCTTCGAACAGGGCGATGCCCGTTGCCACGGCGATGTTGAACGACCGAAGGCCGGGCGCCATCGGGATGCGGACGGAGGCGTCACAGGCTTCACGGACATCGTCGGGCACGCCCGCGCTTTCCTGGCCCATGAGCAGGCTATCGCCCGGTTGGAAGGTAAAGCTGCCGATCAAATCAGTCGCTTTGCTGGACATCAAGATCAGCCGCCCTTTGTTCTGGGCTTTGAAGCTCTGCCAATCGGCATGGCGCTCAATGTCGACGCGTTCGGCATAGTCCATGCCCGAACGGCGCAATTTCTTGTCCGAAAACGCAAAGCCGCATGGATCAATGATATCCACAGGAACATCAAAGCAGGCGGAAAGGCGCAGGATGGCGCCCACATTTCCGGCAATTTCGGGCTGGTATAGGGCTATTCTCATGCCGCGGGGTTAGGCGAAGCCGCTGATGAAGAGCAAGAGGGGTGTATTTCGTATTTGCAACTCTTGGCAACATCGCTATCAGGCCCGCAAATCTAACGGTTCCGAGGGTCAAAGTCCCGAGTTTCGCGTAGTTCCCGAGAAATCGGGGCTTTGAGAAATAAAGGGCAGCGGTCGAATCAGGGATAATGGAAAGCATGGCAAGTTTGACGGAAGACAGCGCATCCGCTGGCGTAGAACAGGGCGGCGTTCGCCGTCGTGATTTTATCAACGTCGCAGCGGCAAGTTTCGCAGGCGTAGGGGCGGTGTCGATCGCTCTGCCGCTCATCAACCAGATGAACCCATCGGCAGACGTTCTGGCTGCGGCATCAACGGAAGTTGATGTTTCCGCCATCGCGCCGGGTCAGGCGATTAAGACCATCTTCCGCAAGCAACCGTTGTTCGTGCGCCACCTGACGCCCGAAGAAATTGCGGCCGCTGAAAAAGAGCCGGTGAGCAACCTGCGTGACCCCCAGACGCTCGAAGAGCGCACCAAGGCAGGCAAGAAGCAGTGGTTGGTCACCATGGGCGTCTGCACCCATCTTGGCTGCGTGCCGCTGGGCGCTGCCTCTGGCGAAATCAAGGGCGAGTTCGGCGGGTATTTCTGCCCGTGCCACGGTTCGCACTACGACACTGCTGGCCGCATCCGGAAAGGTCCGGCCCCGTCAAACCTTCAGGTGCCGGAGTACGCTTTCGTCTCTGACACTGTCATCAAAGTCGGCTGAGGATTGGATCGATGAGTTTTCCTTGGGCTAACGAATATAAGCCGTCCAACGCGTTCACGCGCTATCTGGATGAGAAGCTGCCTCTGCCGCGCTTCGTCTATAATGCTGTCGGGGCCGGGTATCCGGTGCCGCGGAACCTGAACTATTTCTGGAACTTCGGCGTTCTCGCTGGCGTTGCTCTGATGGTGCAGCTTGTCACCGGCATCGTGCTTGCGATGCACTATGCCGCTGAAGGCACGGTGGCTTTTGCGTCGGTTGAGCACATCATGCGCGACGTGAACGCAGGGTGGTTCATCCGCTATGCGCACGCCAATGGCGCGTCGATGTTCTTCATCGTCGTTTATATCCACATTTTCCGCGGTCTGTTCTACGGATCATATAAGCCGCCGCGGGAAATGGTGTGGCATTTGGGCCTCGTCATCTTCTTGCTGATGATGGCAACCGCGTTCATGGGCTATGTCCTGCCTTGGGGCCAGATGAGCTTCTGGGGTGCGAAGGTCATTACCGGCCTGTTTGGCGCGATCCCGCTCGTGGGTGAGCCGATCCAGACTTGGCTGCTCGGCGGTTTTGCGCCGGATAACGCTGCCCTTAACCGCTTCTTCTCCCTCCACTACCTCCTGCCCTTTGTGATTTTGGGTGTCATCATCTTGCACATCTGGGCGCTCCACATTCCGGGGTCGTCGAACCCGACGGGCGTGGAAGTGAAGGCGGAACAGGATACGGTGCCGTTCCACCCCTATTACACGGCCAAGGATGGCGTGGGCGTTGCGGCGTTCTTCCTCCTCTTTGCAGGCTTGGTGTTCTTCGCGCCGAACATGCTTGGTCACCCGGACAACTATATTCCGGCAAACCCGATGTCGACGCCGGCGCATATCGTGCCTGAATGGTATTTCTGGCCATTCTACGCCATCTTGCGTGCGTTCACGGTCGACTTCTTCTTCATCCCGGCAAAGCTTCTGGGCGTGCTGGCGATGTTCGCCTCGATCTTGCTGCTGTTCTTCCTGCCTTGGCTGGATACGTCGGCAGTCCGTTCGGGTCATTATCGCCCGCTGTTCCGCAAGTTCTTCTGGTTCGGCCTCGTGCCCTGCGTGATCATCCTCGCATGGTGTGGCGGCGCGCCGGCTGAAGAGCCCTATGTGATGATTTCGCAGATCGCTTCGGCTTATTACTTCGCGCACTTCCTGATCATTTTGCCGATCATCGCGCGCGTCGAAACGCCGAAGCCGCTCCCCAACTCCATTACCGAAGCTGTTCTGGCCGATAAGGCCGGTGCCACGCTTCAGCCTGCCGAATAAGGACCTATCGACATGATCCGCATTGGTGCATTTCTTGTTGGGCTCTTTTTTGCTGGCTGGCTTGTTGTGTCGGCTGCCATGGGAGCATTCGCATTCGTCTCGGAACCCCCCGCCACAACCGCGGAAAAGGCGTTCCACAAGCACGCCAAGGACGTGGACTTCTCGTTCAACGGCCCGCTTGGGAAATATGATCGTGCGCAGTTGCAGCGCGGCCTTCAGGTCTTCCGTGAAGTCTGCGCGGCGTGCCACAGCCTGAAATATGTCTCGTTCCGTGACTTCGCTCAGCTTGGCTATAGCGAAGGTCAGGTGAAGACGATCGCGATGGAATGGCCGGCCGAAGCGCCGTCGATCAACCCGGACACGGGTGAGGCGGCGACCCGCAAGCCGATCCCAACGGATAAGATCCCGGCGCCTTACGCGAACGATGTGGCTGCACGCGCGGCGAACAACAACGCGATTCCGCCAGATCTCTCGCTGATGACAAAGGCGCGCCACAATGGCTCGGCCTATGTCTATTCGCTGCTGACGGGCTATCAGAACCCGCCGGCCGAGCTGAAGAAGAACTTCCCGGATTCGATGCCGGGCAAGACAACGCATTATAACCCCTATTTCGCCAACCTGAACCTCGCCATGGCAGCACCGCTGCACACCGATGGTCAGGTGACCTATGGCGAAGGGGCGCCCAAGCCGACGGTGGACCAAATGGCGAAGGACGTTGCGGCGTTCCTGACCTGGACCGCTGAACCGAAGCTTGAACAGCGCAAGCGCGCCGGCACCGCCGCCGTGATCTTCCTGCTGATCTTCTTCGGCCTGTGCGTTGGCGCGTACAAGAACATCTGGGCGGACAAGAAGGCGCACGCCTAAGTCCAACTCCCGGCGTTCATCCGCTGAGATAAGAAAGGCCCGGCAGCGCAATCTGCCGGGCCTTTTCTGTATCTATCTCCTCTTGCCAACATGCGGCTTAGCCAGCAGACGAGCGGAAAGAGAGATATGGAGAGCGTCATGACCCTTCCTTTTTCGCTGGCGGGCCGCACGGTGCTGATCACAGGTGCCTCATCTGGCCTTGGTGCGCACTTTGCACGGCTCTTTGCCCAAGCGGGGGCCAATATTGTGATCGGTGCGCGACGGGCAGATCGCATCGCCGCACTCGCCGCCGAAATCGCGGCGGGCGGCAGCGATGTGCTCGCCGTGTCGATGGATGTAACCAACGAAGCCTCCCTCCAAGCTGCTTATGATGCGGCGGAGGCGCGCTTTGGGGTCGTCGATACGGTCATCGCCAATGCCGGGACATCGGCACCAGGCCGCGCGACGGATGTGAGCGAAGCTGGCGTGCGGATGGTGACCGACACCAATTTTCTGGGCGTCTATCTCACCGCGCGCGAGGGCGCCCGTCGGATGATCGCGGCGGGTGTTCGGGAAACAGGGAAGGGGCGGATCATCCTGATCGGGTCGATCACGGCGCATCTCACGGGGGAAGGCGATAGCGCCTATGCAGCGACGAAAGCCGCCGTCGCCCATCTTGGCCGCAACCTCGCGCGCGAATGGGTGCGGCAAGGGGTCAACGTCAACACGATCCAACCCGGCTATATCCAGACCGAGATTGCCGGAGACTTTTTCCAGACGGACTATGGCAAGGCGAAGATCGCCGCTTTTCATCGCAAGCGGATGCAACCCATCGCGTCGCTCGATCCCCTGATGCTGTACTTCGCGTCAGATGCGTCGGCGGCGGTGACGGGGGCGGTCATCGATGTGGATGACGGCCAGTCGCTCTGACGCCGCCGTCCAAAATCCGCACGCATCATAAACCTGTTTGTGCGCAAGCGCGGCGGCTGGGATCGCCCGGAACGCGGCATGGCCGACAAGAAGGATCACCACATCGCTGTCGGCAAGGGCTGTTTCCAGCGTCACCAACCTCGCCCCGCTTTCGGAAAGGGGGGGCGGCAAGGCGGAGATATGGGGTTCAACAAGGCTGAGGCGCGGCCCAAATCGCCGCGCGAGATCGGTTGCGATGTGAAGCGCAGGGCTTTCCCGAAGGTCGTCCACATCCGCCTTGAAGCTAAGACCTAGCAGCGCCGCGCGCGCGTCCGCGCCAGCAGCGGCGATCCTTTCCGCCGCGATCGCCGCGACATGGGCCGTCTTGTGTGCATTGACCGCGCGCGCGGTGCGCATCAACTGGGTTTGGCTTGGCGCGCTTTCGATCAAAAACCACGGGTCAACCGCAACACAATGGCCGCCAACCCCTACGCCGGGCCGCAGAATATCGACACGGGGATGGCGGTTGGCGAGGCGGATGACCTCCCACACATCCACGCCCAACGCGTCCGCCGCCAAAGAAAGCTCATTGGCAAAGGCGATGTTCACATCCCGAAAGGCGTTCTCCGCAAGCTTCACCATTTCCGCGGTGCGGGCGCTGGTGGTCAGGCACGCGCCGGTGACGAAGCGTCGATAAAAGGCGTGCGCCCGCTGCGCACAGGCCGGGGTGATCCCGCCAATGCAGCGGTCATTGGCGACAAGCTCGGCCAGGATGCGGCCCGGCAACACCCGTTCCGGGCAATAGGCAATCGCGACATCGGCAACTTCCGCTTGGCTGGCACCCGGAAAGCGGAGGTCGGGGCGCGCCTTCGCCCAATAATCCCTGAGCTGTTCAGTCGTGCCGACGGGGCAGGTCGATTCAAGAAGAACCAGACTGCCCGGCTTGAGAAAGGGCGTGATGCTGCGCGCGGCGGACCAGACATGGCTCAGGTCCGCGCTGTTATGCAGGCCCAGCGGCGTCGGGACGGCGATGAGGAAGACATCTGCGGTGTCCGGCGTGGTCTGTGCCCGGAGATGCCCTTGTGCCACGGTGTCTCGCACAAGCGTGTCGAGGTCTTTTTCCTGAATGCGGGTCTGCCCCGCATTGACCTGCCGCACCACCGCATCGCACAGATCGACGCCCGTCACCTGCGCCCCTGCACGGGCCATCAGCGCCGCTGTTGGCAGGCCGATATAGCCCAAGCCGATCACCGTCACCGTCAATGTCTCGTCAGCCCACACGCGCCAGTACCTCTGCTATTTTTTGGGCTGCTGTGCCGTCGCCATAGGGGTTATGCGCGCGCGCCATGGCAGCATAGGCTTGCTCATCGTCCAAAAGGGTTGAGATTTCTGAAATGATCCGGGCCGGTTTGGTGCCAACCAACCGCGCTGTCCCAGCGGCGATGCCTTCGGGGCGCTCGGTTGTATCCCGCATGACAAGTACAGGCTTGCCCAAAGCGGGGGCTTCTTCCTGGATGCCCCCGCTATCGGTCAGGATCAGTGAGGACATATCGAGCAGACGAACGAAATCAGGATAGTCCAGCGGCGCGATCAGGGCGATATGGGGCAGGCCACCCAGCGCCTCTTCCATGACCGCGCGAACCTTGGGGTTGGGGTGGACGGGAAAGACGACACCGCAATCTGGCCGGGCCGCAAGTGCTTTCAACGCCTCTGCGACCCCATTCATGCCGGCGCCCCAATTTTCCCGACGGTGGGCGGTCACGGTGAGGATCCGCTTGCCCGCAAAGCGCGCGGCGATGGCCTCTATATGGCGCGAGTGCGGGCTTTTGCTCAGCTTGGCACGAGTGAGCAAAAGGGCGTCAATCCCGGTATTCCCGGTAACATAAACCGCCGAGGAGGGAAGATTCTCAGCCCGTAACGCCGCCACCGCCTGACGCGTCGGCGCGAAATGGATGTCGGCAACCTGCGCCACCATCCGGCGGACGCCTTCTTCCGGCCAAGGCTGGCGCATATTCCCGCTGCGCAAGCCCGCCTCGATATGCGCAACGGGGATTTTCTGAAGATAGGCGGCCATGGTCGCGGCAAGGGTTGTCAGCGTATCGCCATGGACCAGGATGCGGCTTGGGGAGTCGTTGCGAAAAACCCGCCCCAGCTTCATCACGAGCCGCGTGAAGAGCCCATCGAGTGTCTGGCCCTGCCGCACCACGTTGAGGCGGAGGTCGGCGGCCAGCTCCGCCCAAGCGAGAACGGGGTCGACAAGGTCGGGATGCTGGCCCGAAACGCACAGGCGCACGTCCACATTCGGGATCGCCCGAAGCGCGTGCACCACCGGAAACGTCTTGATTGCCTCTGGCCGGGTGCCAATGACAACCATCCATTTACGTGCGCGCGAAGAAGCCGGGCCCTGCATGGGCCCGGCCTTAGCGATTGAGCGTTAAGCAGCCGTCAACACGGGGTGCGCTTTATCGAGCGCCAGTCGGATGATCCGGACGATTTCGTCAATCTGTTCATGCGTGATGATCAGCGGCGGGCACATCACGATCGTATCGCGAATGCCGCGCACCATCAGGCCATTTTCGATGCAGAGATCGCGGACCACAGGGCCTGCCGTCCCTTCGGCGCCGCCAAAGCGCGCGCCCGTTGCCTTGTCGGCGACAATCTCCACCGCGCCCAGCAACCCGCAGGAGCGGGTTTCGCCGACCAGCGGGTGATCGTTGAGCGTCGCCAGCGCCTTGGCAAGATACGGCCCGGTATCGTCGCGGGTCCGCTCAATCAGTTTTTCGCGCTCCATGATTTCGATATTCTTGAGCGCGACGGCGGCGGCAACCGGGTGGCCCGAATAGGTAAAGCCGTGGACAAAATCGCCGCCCGTTTTCAGCACATCGACGATTTCCTTGGACACGGCCGTGGCCGAAATCGGCATATAGCCCGATGAAAGGCCCTTCGCCATGGGCATCAGATCGGGCGTGACGCCCACCGTCTGATGGCCCCACCAATTGCCGGTGCGGCCAAAGCCGCAAATCACCTCATCACACACCAACAAGATGCCATATTTGCGGCAGATGCGCTCTACCTCTGGCCAGTAATTGGCGGGCGGGATGATGACGCCGCCGGCGCCCTGCACCGGCTCCCCGATAAAGGCGGCGACATTTTCCGGGCCGACTTCAAGGATCTTGTCTTCAATCGCCTGGGCGCAGACCAGCCCGAATTCTTCCGGGCTCATGTCGCGGCCTTCGTTGAACTGATAAGGCTGGCGGACATGGACGACGCCCGGCACGGGCAGATCGCCCTGCTCGTGCATCACCTTCATCCCGCCGAGGCTCACGCCCGCCACCGTCGAGCCATGATAGGCATTCCAGCGCGAGATGAAGACCGTGCGCTTGGGCTCGCCCTTCAACTTCCAATAATGGCGGACCATACGGAACACCGTGTCATTCGCCTCCGAGCCGGAGGCGTTGAAGAAAACATGCGGCAGCTTGTTGTCCGTCAGCTTGGCGATCTTTTCGGCAAGCAGCACGGTTGGCGGCGTCACCGTCTTGAAGAAGGTGTTGTAAAAGGGCAGTTCGCGCATTTGCTCGGCAGCAGCCTCGACAAGCTCTTCGCGGCCATAGCCAACATTGACGCACCATAGGCCCGCCATGCCATCAAGGATGCGGTTGCCATCGCCATCATAGATGTAACAGCCTTCGGCATGGGTGACGATGCGGCTGCCGCCCATCGATTCAATCAGCTTATAATCCTGCTGGGCAGGAAGATGGTGGGCAACGTCGAGCCGTTTCAGCTCAGCGATATCGTAATTGCGGGGCATGGCATATCCTTTGGCAGAGGCCCGCAAGGGGGCCTAAATGAAAGAAAAAATGGCTCAGCGCGGGGAACCGCGCCCCGCGATCAGGGCGAAAAGCCGATACGTGCCAGATAGCGATTAACCCGCTCACTCATGGCAAGAGCCTAGCAGAGGCCAGCGGGCAGGAAAAGCGGGATTGGGGGGGCGCATTGGCACAGCACGACCTGTCGGCCGGACAAGGCTTGCGTTCGGCCCGGACCGGCGTAAAGCCCGGCACATGAACACACCCCTTGTCCCTTTTGCGCTCGATGAGGAGCAGCAGGCCGCCCGATCCTGGTTTGAAGAATTGCGCAACCGCATCTGCGCCGCCTTTGAAGCCATTGAGCGGGAAGCCGGCAGCGATGCTGCGTTCGACTATCAGGCGTGGAATCGGGATGATGACCCGCAGGCTCAAGGCGGCGGTGGCGTCCGCGGCGTGATGAAAGGCAAGGTGTTTGAAAAAGTGGGCGTCAATGTCTCCACCGTGGGGGGCGCCTTTTCAGAAGAATTTTCAAAAACAATCCATGGGGCAGGGGACGATCCCCATTTCTTCGCAACGGGGATTAGCCTTGTCGCGCACATGGCCAATCCACATGTTCCTGCCGTTCACATGAACACGCGTTTTCTTGTGACGCAGAAGCGCTGGTTTGGCGGCGGCGCGGACTTGAACCCTCCGATCCCCTATGCAGAGGATACGGCCGACTTTCATGCACGGCTGAAGGCTGCGTGCGATCCGCACGGCGCGGATTATTATGATCGGTTCAAGAAATGGGCCGATGACTATTTCTACATCCCCCACCGCAAGGTGCATCGCGGTGTCGGCGGGATTTTCTACGATCACCTCGAAGGCGATTTTGCGGCCAATTTCGCATTCACCCGCGCAGTTGGCGAGGCATTTCTGGATGTATTCCCGCGGTTGGTGCGCCGCCGCATGGGCCTTCCGTTCACTGCCGCTGAAAAACATCAACAGCTTGTCTGGCGCGGGCGCTATGCCGAATTTAACTTGGTCTATGATCGCGGCACGCTTTTCGGCCTGAAAACCGGCGGTAACATCGATGCTATTTTGATGAGCTTGCCGCCCGAAGCCCAATGGGATTGACGCCAATTGCCCCAGGTGAGTTGGCGACAATCGTCACCTCGCTGCAGATGACATCGCGGCCCAAGCCCGCACCGATGCCGGCATCACGCTTCTCGCTTGTGCGGTGGCAAGCACCTTCGGTTGAGAGATACCGGGCGCTTTTCATGCGAGTCGGGGCGCCTTGGCTCTGGTTCTCCCGCCTGTCGCTCTCACCAGACGCGCTTGAGGCGATCATTCATAGCCCGGACGTCTCTATCTGGGCTGTCTGCGACCGGGCGGGGGTGGAGCTTGGCTTGCTGGAGCTTGATTTCCGGGAAGCGGGGGCTTGCGAAATCGCCTTTTTCGGGGTCGTTCCAGAGCTGATGGGCAAGGGGCTTGGGCGCTGGATGATGGCGCACGCGCTCGGGGCAGCGTGGCGGCCGGGCGTCACCCGGGTCTGGCTGCACAGTTGCACCTTCGATGCGCCCCAAGCCCTTGGTTTTTACCGTCGCGTGGGCTTTGTCCCTTTTGCGCAGGCGGTTGAGACTTTCCCTGATCCGCGACTCACGGGGCTTCTCCCGCGGGATGCTGCGCCTCAGATTCCGGTGTTCGACCGCAGCTGACGATACATCCCCGCCGCCAACAGCGTGGACCCAAGCAGCAAGATCGTCGTGCTCAACGCCGCGAGGACCATCTGGGCGATCTGGCTGGCGTCTTTGGGGAGGACGAGGCTGGTGACGACGCCCAAAACGGTGACGGAGGCGGATGTCGCGATCCACAGCGCGATCATGAAGATCGATATCAGGCCAAAAAGCTGCCAACCTTTGCCATGGGTCAAGGTAAAGCTCCGCCCCAGCGCGCGCAGCGGATTCCCGATATTCTCGGCCATCATTGCAGGGGTGGCGACAGCCATGCGGCCCAGGAGATAAAGGCCGGGTGCGATCAGAAGAGCAAGGCCGCCAAAAACGAGAAATTGGCTGATGATATCCACCAAGAAGAGGCTGGGGAGAAGGCGGGCAGAAGCAGAGATGGCGCCGCCCACCGTGGGCGCGCCCGGGCTCGCCAACAGGCTTAACAGGGTGCCTGTGCCCAAAAGCGCAACCAGCCTTGTGCTGAAAACAGCAAAGAAATTATCCTCATAATAGGCGAGAAACGTCCGGACTGCGGCTTCATTCAATTCCTTCACCACAGGCAAGGGAAAGTAAAAAGCCTGCGCAAGGGCGGGCAGGAACAGGAAGACGCCCGCCACGATAAGGAGGATGTCGGCTTGGCTGCGCAACATCCTGCTGATGTCCTGCCACGTGGCATCATAGGAAAACGTCATCTCTACTCCTTACGCTCGGGTTTTCCCCCAAGCGAGCAGAATACGTCATCCCGGCGCGCCACACAATTGCCCGCCTAAGGGAGCAGGGCTTGCGCTTCTGCGGCCTGCGGTCGATCTGAGGGTCATGGTGTCTTTGGGTGATTCGCAGATCGACTGGGAGGTGTCGCCGGGGCTGGTCGAGTATCAGGCGGCGCTGACACGGATGGAGGCGCGCGCGGCGGCGATTGCGACGGGATCTGCGCGGGAAGAGATTTGGCTTTTGGAACACCCGCCGCTCTACACAGCCGGCACCAGCGCGGACCCTTCTGAGATGCTGGATGCCCGGTTTCCGGTGTTCACCGCGGGGCGGGGCGGACGCTATACCTATCACGGGCCAGGCCAGCGTGTGGGCTATATCATGCTCGATTTAAAGGCGCGCGGGCAGGATGTGCGCGCCTTTGTCCATGCTGTCGAAGGCTGGGTGATGGCGGCACTTGCCGATCTTGGGGTCGCGGCATGGCGCGCAGAGGGCCGGGTTGGCATCTGGACGCTGGATCGGGACGGTCGTGAGGCCAAGATTGGCGCAATCGGCGTGCGCGTCCGCCGCTGGGTGACCTTTCACGGCTTTGCGATCAACGTTGCGCCCGACCTCTCTCATTTTTCGGGAATCGTGCCGTGCGGACTGCCCGAATTTCCGGTGACGAGCCTTGCCGATTTGGGACTCGATTCAGATATGGCGGCGGTGGATCATGCTCTAAAGCGACATTTTACGTCGTTTTTGGGCGCAATTCAGGGGGTGCAGAAAAACACTTGAGCAACGCGTTGATTGTCTGTAAATGTCCACCCCGATTTGGGTATTTAGGGGGCGCCCCCGGTCCAGATCTTATCTGCCTAGGGAGTTGATATCATGAAGAAGCTGATGATCGTTTCGCTCGTTGCTGCTGGCCTCACCCTTGCTGCTTGCGGCAAGAAGGAAGAAGCTGCTGAAGCCAACGCCACCGAACTGAACGAAGCTGTTGCCGCTGAAGGCACCGCGAACGACACGTTGACCAACGTCGACGCTGCCGCCGACGCGAACGCTTCGAACGCTCAGTAATCGCTTTACCGCGTTTTACGGGATTGGGGCCGTCCGGGAGACCGGGCGGCCCTTTTCTTTTGCGCGGTAGAGCCCATATCCGGGGTGCGCCTTGCGAAGGGACACCCGGTTAATGCCACCCCCACCCTCAGCCGCGATTGTCGCGTTTCAGATCTTTTTCTGGGCGCTTTGCCCGATGGCGGGCGCGCAGGTTTTTTATGCGCCGCCTGTTTTTGACAGCCGGCCAGTGCAGCGTCTCGATGCCCATTTTGATCCTGCCTTGCCGGGGGCGACCCCTGAGGAGGAACGCGCGGCGCTGGTGTGGAGCTTGCGCCAGGGGCTGCTGCTCGGCGCGCTCCAATGCCATGCGCCCTATCCCGCCCTTCTGACCACCGATAGCTATAATGGCGTGCTCATGAACCACAGCGCAGAGCTGGCGCGCGCTCATCACGGCCTTCAGGGGTATTTTGCCCGCACCGTGAAGGGCGCAAAGCCAGCCCAGGCCGCGTTCGACCTTGCCGTCACCCGGATGACAGCGCGATATGCCACGGGGCAGGGACAGGCGGCCTTTTGCCACGTTGCTGGCGCCATCGGCCGCCGCGCGCTGTTGGTGCCGCCGGGGCAGTTGGCGACGTTCGCAACGGCGCATCTGGGGGAACTCCGGGCGAGCCTTGCCGGAGGGCGGGACCGGGCGTTTCCGATGCCGATGTCCGCCGCGCTGCGCCCGCACCTCCCGCCGCCCTCGATGGCGCGTCGCTGCTGGTCAGCGAAAAACCGTTATAACGTGAAGGCGTGTGGCTAAGGGATGAGGGCTCTGCGCCAATTTGATGCGTTCGCAGCGATCGACTGGTCCGGCCAGGCGGTCGCGCGCCCTGCGGGGTTGGCGGTGGCGCTGGCGCTCTCGGGCGATGCAGCGCCCCAGCTGATCACGCCAACCGGCGGCTGGTCGCGTGCGGATGTCGTTGAGTGGATCGCTGATTTCGCCCGCCAGCGCGCCTCTGTGCTGATCGGGCTCGATCTTTCCCCCGCCTTTCCCTTTATCGATAGGGGGGGCTATTTTCCCGGCTGGTCGCGCTCTCCTGATCATGGCCCGGCGCTGTGGGCGTTGGTGGAGGAACTGGCAGCGGCAGACCCGCATTTGGCAGCCTCCTCGTTCGTCACGCACCCAGAGGCGGGCCGCCATTTCCGCCGTCAGGGGGATTGTGGTGATTTGTTCGGCACGGGCAGGGGGCGTCTGCGCGTGTGTGAGGCGGTGCAACGCCGCATGGGCCTGTCGCCCTATAGCTGCTTCAACTTGGTCGGGGCGGCCCAGGTCGGCAAATCAAGCCTCACCGGCATGCGCGTGCTCCACCGCTTGCGGGGGCAGCTTCCCGTTTGGCCTTTTGATCCCCTGCCGGACACAGGCCCGGTGATCGTGGAAATCTACACCGCGCTTGCCGCCCGCGCGGCCGGAGTGCGCGCCGGTCTCTCTAAAATCCGGGATGGCGCCACGCTTGATGCCGCGCTTGCTGCCATGGGGAGCCGCGCCCATGCCCCGCTGCCGCGCTATACCGACCACGCGACCGATGCGCTTTTGACCGCCGCATGGCTGCGCACCGCCGCGCCAGATACCCGCCTGTGGACGCCGCCAGACCTCAATGAAAAAATCGCGCACACCGAGGGCTGGACCTTCGGCTGCATTTGAGGCTAGAGGGGCGCCAACGTGCCGGCTTAGCTCAGTTGGTAGAGCACCTGATTTGTAATCAGGGGGCCGCGGGTTCGAATCCTGCAGCCGGCACCAGCCCCTTAAAATGTGCCAAACGCGTCCGGGGTGTTGGGTCCTTCCCCGTCGGCGGTATGAGGAATGGACTCGCTTTCATATTCGTCGGCGCTTGCGTAGGTCTCGTCAATGTCGCGCTGCCAATTCTCCCGCAGCGTCTCCGTCATGGGCCCGCCGCAACGGAAGCAAGTTTCATCTGCGGCTAACGCTTGCGCTGATAGAAAGGCGTGCCTTCGCAGAAGCTTGGCTCTCACCTTGTTCGCTATCCGGCAGGTCTCGGCCTTTTCGGCTTGAGAGGGGCCTTTGATCTTCTGGCCCAGCGCATCAAAATGCCAGCCCTCTAGATACTCCTCATAGCTGATCGCCGCCCCTGCCGCCCGCTCGCCCGATAAATCGCCGCGCTTCATCAACAGGCTCAGCATCGCGTCAGAAGGGGAAATGCGCCGCTCCACTTCCTCGCCCTTGCGGATGATGATGGTTTCCTTGCCCTCCACCGCGCGCTTATAGGCAATGGCCACCAGCCCCTCATGCGCCTCGGCCATCGCCCGGTCCCACCGTGCGGCAAAAGCGGGGGATTTTGCCCGCAGCCGATAGGCGGCCTGGGCTGATAGCCCCACCACCCGCGCCGCATCCCTCACACAGCCTGTTTCAGCCAAAGTCTGCAGAAAATCGGCAAGCCGCGCGGGCGTCCAGCCATCCAGCCTTTGCCGATGTCCTGATAATATGTCCGGCACCTCGTTCATCATGTCCACCTTTCAGGTTAAAGAAAGGCAATTCATATAACCAAAATGGTTCGTGTAGGAAAATGCAAAAAACGGGACAGCGTCGATTGCGGCCCTGCAGCGCGTGATCTGGCCTAGATCACCCCCCCTAGATCACCCAATGCCCGCCGCCCTGCGCATCATGGATATAAAGCTGCAACACTTCAATCACGCGCGCGCCGCAGCGCGGGCCAATCACCGTCAGCTTCAATCCTAAATAGCGGCGCGGCTTTGCAAATTTGCGCAGCGCCAGCCCCCAATCCTCGCCATCGGCCGTGATCAGATCAAAGCCCGCGCCGCGGGGCGCCGGGTGCAGCACGCCGGTGGCTTCAAAATGCTCAACAAAAAAGCGCGGGGTCATTTACGCCTCCCCTTGCGGCCGGTGCGGTGCGCCCCCGCTATGGCCTGACCTGATCCTTGGTGATCGGGGAGTTAGCAAACCGCACAACACGGCTCCTGCAACCTTTGGGCTGGAAAGCCTTGGACATACGCCACAGGCTCCCCGACCATAGGATCAGGAAGTATGGTGCCGAAACGGCGACACTACCCGGTTGTGCAGGGCTGCTAAACCCCGGAAGCCGTGCGTGGGGGCTTCGTGCGGGGTTATCGGTCAGTTAGGGGGAAGAGGCAAGGGGGAGGGCATCCAACCCTGTATCATCTTTCCGTTTCGGCACGACTTACCTTTTTGGCCCTATCTTAGGTTCGTTACCTAACCTGCAGTTTCTGTGGGAAATAATTTGCATAGGCCATTTGGGGCACGCAATTCAGGCGTTGCGCCATTGACATATGGCGGAAATGTACAATAAACACGACTGCCTTTTCAAGGCATCTTTCACCGAGTTGCGTAAGGATAAGACAATGGAACTGCAGACAGACGAATCCGCCATTTCCGAGATCGATGAAGTTCGTTTGGAGGAAATTCCCCTGCGCGAAGAAGAGCAAGGCGATTTCATTCTTTGCCAGTGCTTTTTTTAAAAGGGGCATGATGCGCTAAATTGAAAGCGGTCGATTTGGCGCTGACCTGGGGCATTCGCGGGGGCAGACATGCTGCGAAACATTGATATTGCTTATGCCGTCGCGAACCTCCTGAACATGGGATTTAATTCTACTCGAGCAGTTGAGATTGCCAAAGATTGGCGCGTGGTCACCCAATCTCGGTCGCTTAACAATATTGCGACCTATAATGCGAAATTAGACGTTATTGATCTTTTGAAATCCGACGGCTTAGCGCGCCTTTTCGTATCATTTCACTATTCATCATATGCGCATCTTTATCGTGCTTTGGCGTTGCGATCTCAGCACAATGCGGTTGTTAGCCTGATAGGTGAGCAAAGCTCTGTCCATCAGGCCGCTCTAGCCAAATTAGCAGCCGATTTTGATTTCACGCTTCGCTTTGTATCTGGCGGGGCCACGATGATTCGGTCGATCCGAAATGCCTTGCGCGACGGAGTTTCGGTGATCTTGCTTGCCGACTTACCTTGGTCGCCGCGAAGGACGCCACCTGATTGCTTTTTCGACACTTGCATTGGCCGGTTTCGCGCGCTCTCATCGATGACGAGACTAGTTCGGGCTATGGACCCCCAATTTGCCTTTGCGACTGTGCAATTTAGGTCAGGCAAATTAATGCTGGAAAACTTGCCTCATCAGGATTTTGAGGATGCCTTTCAGTCGTTAGGACGTCTGATCCTAGAACGACCGCAAGAGTACGAACGTCTTCATCAATTGCATCGCTTATGTGAACTAAAAGGTGCGCAAAAACCATGTGCAATTGTCTTCTGCGAACAGCGGCAACGATATCGTCTTTTCACTAACAGCATGCGGCTCTTTAAGGATCAAAATAGCCACGAAGCATCGGACTGCGAGGATGATGTTTTTTGCGTTTGGCGATTATCGTCTGACATGCCCCGGTCGGGCAGGTGATCCATGATTGACGGAACGTTCGCTATAGAAGACGTCGCGGTTGGCGAGACACAAATAATCGTCTCACTTCAAGGTCGCCGCTTCCTGTTTGATGGCTTTAGTCCGGCCTCAATAGCTCGCATCGGCCGCCTTCAGGCGGAGGGACTATTGAGCACCTCCCAAGAGGGGCGCGCCCTGCTCGCCCGAATAATCGCGACATCAGAACCCGTGGCGATTTCAGCATGCCCACCCAGAGGATTCACCATTCCAGCCCGGCATGTCCAACGTCTAGCATCCTGGCTGCTGCCGATCACTCGGCGGCCTTATTCTGCAATTGTATTGTTTTGGTCTATTCTTTCAACAGGTTGGCTAACGCTATGGCAGCCATTTTTTGTGCGTTACATTAATGATTCAGGCTTCAGCGCACTTATCTGTACCTCAGCAATTTATCTTATAAGCATCGCTATACATGAATTAGGCCACGCGACGTCCCTGCTGAAGCGAACGGGTTTGGTAGGTTCAATTTCAATTCGCTTTACGGCGTTCTTGCCGCGCGTTGCAGTCGATGTCTCGAGTTTGCACCTGGCGGCCGGGCAAACGCGTGGCTGGATTGCTCTTTCTGGGCCGCTCGCTCAAATGAGCTTCGCTGGATGCTGCCTTATTTTGCCGTACCCTCCCATGCAAATGGGAGGCTATATGGCGCTGTTTGGGGCCGTCTTTTCTCTTCTTCCCCTACCTGGCTCGGACGGCTTCTGGGCCCTACATGATTTTTCACGTGATCGTATCTGGCGGGTCTACACAGGAAACGACATGCGGAGAAAGTTGTTTCAGCCGTACACCTTATTTCTTTCAGTGATTTTATCTTCTATGCTATATTTTATTTTAAATCATTTATATTTATTACTGAATGATAATTTTTATATTTTTCATCTTAATGTACTGTTAATTGCTTATGCGGGTCTATTACTTACAAAGTACTTGAACAGGTTTCGCATCTTCATCGTTCATGGCCCGGTGAGTTTCCGAAGCGAGTCTTTCTAACTAAAACTGCTCGCACCTAATGGTGCTGCCGAAGGGAGATAACATGATCTCACGCATCCCGATATTCGCTGCCGCTGCACTTCTTGCACCTGCCCTGAAAGCAGCGGACGCAGAGGGCGATCAGTTGGTCGTTCCTGCCAGGACAATTCTGCCCGGCGCGATAAATGGCGTTGGAAGCGGCATAATGGTCATTCCCAACGGGCTTTCTATGCCTGTTCTCTCGCCAGAGGTCGCAGAACGGCTTAGTCTATCGCGGAGCATTTTTGGCGTGCAGGCCCGTGTCGGTAACGCGAAGCTGCCGGGCCACACGGGCGTTGTTCGGCTGAAGCTTGGTGGGGTGGAGCAAAAGCGGCGTGTCCTCTGGTTCACGCGGCCTCAACGGCCGAGCGCTGCGGCAGTCATGGGGCCGGGTGCGGTTTCGCAATCCGTGGTGACGTTCACGTTCGCTCCATCTGATGCGACCGCGCATGCCTTTGAATTCCCGCTTGTTCGGCAGAATAATCGCATGGGCACTCTGGCTCGTGTGGGCTCTGCATCGCTGTTTATCATGTGGGATTTGGGCCGCGACAGGTCGCTAGCCACGGCCGCCGCCGCTTCTGCCTTGGCGGCTTCCTATGCGGGCGTCCTCGTGGGAAAGCCGCGGCAAGAGATTATTGAATTTGGTTTGGAGCGGCCGGTTCAGTCGGTGCGACTGGGCGATGCTTTCGCGCTTGGCCCGCTGAGAATGCGGGAATTTGATGCCCGCACTACGGATTACGGGTCCACAACCGGCATTCAAAATGCCGACGGGGATGCAAACGAAATCATTGTGACGGCGAAAGGGCGCAAGGATCGCTCGCTCTACACGTTCACGGTTGGCGCGCGGGATATGCAAGGTTGCTCGCGCCTAGAATTTGATAAGCGCGCGGCTGTCATTCGGCTCTATTGTGCACGTGCGGGATAGATGTTCGGGTTTAGATTGATGCTTCCCCCCTCCCACCATCGTCACCCTTGACTCTCCCGCCCTTTCGCCGCAACGGCTCCGCTCAGGATTTCAACCTGCTTTTCGCCGGACTTTGGGGCCTTTTTTCGTGGCCTCGTCCTCCCCACCGGCGCGGGGCATCTAGCGACGAATGAGGACGCGCATCACATGACGACGACAGGCCAGGACACGCTCGGCACCCGCGACACGCTTTCGGTGGGTGGCAAGAGCTACGCTTATTATTCGCTCAAAAAGGCAGCGGCGAAGCTTGGCGATGTCTCGCGCCTGCCTTTCTCGATGAAGGTGCTGCTGGAAAATCTGCTGCGCTTTGAAGATGGCGGCTTCACCGTTTCCACCGCCGATATTCAGGCGCTGGTCGATTGGCAGAAGAACCCCAAGGAATCGCAGAACGAAATTCAGTACCGCCCGGCGCGCGTGCTGTTGCAGGATTTCACGGGCGTGCCGTGCGTGGTCGATCTGGCCGCCATGCGCGATGCGATTGCGAAGCTCGGCGGCGATACCTCGAAGATCAACCCGCTCGTCCCCGTCCACCTCGTCATCGACCACTCGGTGATGGTCGATGAGTTCGGCCACCCCAAGGCGTTCGAGCAGAATGTGGAAATCGAATATTACCGCAATGGTGAGCGGTATGACTTCCTGAAATGGGGGTCCAAGTCGCTGTCCAACTTCAAGGCGGTGCCGCCGGGAACGGGCATCTGCCATCAGGTCAATCTGGAACATATCGCGCAAGCCGTGTGGACGTCGGAAGACGCCTCGGGCGCGTCGGTGGCCTATCCCGATACCTGTGTCGGCACGGACAGCCACACGACGATGATCAACGGCCTGGGCGTGTTGGGCTGGGGCGTGGGCGGCATCGAGGCGGAAGCCGCAATGCTTGGCCAGCCGGTCTCCATGCTGATCCCGGAAGTCGTCGGCTTCAAGCTGACGGGGCGTCTGCCCGAAGGCGTCACCGCGACCGATCTGGTGCTCACCTGCACCCAGATGTTGCGCGCCAAGGGCGTGGTCGGCCGCTTTGTCGAATATTTTGGCCCGGGCCTTGAGCATCTGTCGCTCGCCGACCGCGCGACGCTGGCGAATATGGCGCCGGAATATGGCGCGACCTGCGGCTTCTTTGGCATTGATGACAAGACGCTCGATTATATGCGCCTGACCGGCCGCGCCGAAGACCAGATCGCGCTTGTCGAAGCCTATGCCAAGGAACAGGGCCTGTGGCTCGACCCGCATGGGCCGGAGCCGATCTTCACCGATACGCTTGAACTCGACATGGCGACGGTTGTGCCGTCGCTTGCCGGGCCGAAGCGCCCGCAGGATCGCGTTGCGCTCCCCAATGTGGACGATGTGTTCAACAAGGATCTGGCCGACGTTTACAAGCATCAGGGCTTTAAGCGCGTGGCGGTTGAGGGCAAGGACCATGATATTGGCGATGGCGATGTCGTCATCGCGGCGATCACCAGCTGCACCAACACCTCCAACCCGGGCGTGCTGGTCGCCGCCGGTCTGGTCGCGAAAAAGGCCAATGAGCTGGGCCTGAAGCCCAAGCCTTGGGTCAAGACCTCGCTCGCCCCCGGCTCGCAGGTTGTGACCGATTATCTGAACAAGGCAGGCCTTCAGGCGCACCTGGATGCGATTGGCTTCAACCTTGTCGGCTATGGCTGCACCACCTGTATCGGCAATTCCGGCCCGCTGGCCGAGCCGATCTCCAAGGCGATCAACGGCGGCGATATCGTGGCGGCGTCTGTCCTGTCGGGCAACCGCAACTTTGAAGGCCGCGTCTCGCCGGATGTGCGCGCCAACTTCCTGGCCTCGCCGCCGCTCGTTGTTGCCTATGCGCTGAAGGGCACGGTGATCGAAGATTTCGTGACCACGCCGATTGGCAAGGGCAAGGATGGGCAGGACGTCTATCTGAAGGATATCTGGCCGAGCAATCAGGACGTCGCGGACGCGATGGCGGCGTGCATCGATCGCAACATGTTCGAAGCGCGCTATGCGAATGTCTATCTGGGCGACAAGCACTGGCAGGCGATCAACGTCGAAGGGTCGGAAACCTATAGCTGGCGCAGTGGCTCCACCTATGTGGCCAACCCGCCTTATTTCGAGGGCATGTCGATGACGCCGGCGCCCGTTGCCGATATCATTGAGGCAAAGCCGCTCGCGATCCTCGGGGATTCGATCACGACCGACCACATCAGCCCCGCCGGCTCGATCAAGGCAGACAGCCCGGCCGGTAAGTGGTTGATGGAGCGTCAGGTTTCGAAGGCGGACTTCAACTCCTACGGCGCCCGCCGCGGCCACCACGACGTCATGATGCGCGGCACCTTCGCCAATATCCGCATCAAGAACGAAATGGTCCCCGGCGTCGAAGGCGGCATGTCCCGCTATGGCGATGAAGTCCTCCCGATCTACGACGTTGCGATGAAGCACAAGGAAAACGGCACGCCCCTCGTCGTCATTGGCGGCAAGGAATATGGCACCGGCTCGTCGCGCGACTGGGCGGCCAAGGGCACCAATTTGCTCGGCGTCCGCGCTGTCATCGTCGAGAGCTTCGAGCGTATCCACCGTTCCAACCTTGTCGGCATGGGGGTGCTTCCGCTCCAGTTCCTGGGCGGCGACACGCGCACCTCGCTCGGGCTGACGGGCGATGACAGCTTCACCATCACGGGTGTCGCCAATTTGAAGCCGCGTCAGGAAGTGGAAGTGAAGGTCACCCGCAAGGATGGCTCCAGCTTCACCTTCAAGGCGCTCTGCCGCATCGATACCGCCAATGAAGTCGAATACTTTATGAATGGCGGCATTCTCCACTACGTTCTGCGCAAGCTGGCGGCCTAACCTCCTCTTGCCGAAACCGGACACAGCGTTCATCACCCTGAAAACCATTTTCAGGGAGATGATGCTGTGGGATCGGGAGTGCTGGAAGGACGGGTTGCGCTGGTTACCGGCGGGTCACGCGGGATTGGCCGCAGCATTGCGCTGACACTGGCCGCTGCGGGCGCGGACGTGGCCGTCAATTATCGGCGCGAAGCCGGCGAAGCCGAGGCCGTTGTCGCAGAAATACGGGCAATGGGCTGTCGCGCCGAAGCCTATGGCGCGGGCGTGGATGATCCGTCCGCTTGTGAAGCGATGGTCGCCGCCGTTGTTCGTGACTTTGGCAGTCTGTCGATCTTGATCAACAATGCCGGGATTGCCAGCCGGGGGCAGAGCGTAGCGGATACCGATCCCCTGGAACTGGAACGCGTTGTGCGCGTCCATGCCTTTGGCCCACATTATATGTCCAAATACGCGCTGCCGCATCTGCGCCAGCATGACCGGTCCGACATTATTATGATTTCCAGCGTCGCAACGCTCACCCATGCCGCCAATGGGGCGCCTTATAATATGGGCAAGGCTGCGATGGAGTCGCTCGCGCTCACCCTTTCCAAGGAAGAGCAAAAGTATGGCGTGCGCGTGAACGTTGTCGCGCCCAGCCTGACCGTATCGGACATGGGCGACCGGCTGGCCAAGGCGGTGACGGGCGTTGCCAATATCCATGAGCTGGACAGCCGGTTTCCCTTTGGTCGCGTTTCCATCCCGGATGATGTGGCCAAAGCCGTGCTCTGGTTCGTTTCGGCCGATAATGCCTATGCCTCGGGGCAAAAGCTCAATATCGACGCGGGCGGCATTACCCACGCATTCCGCTAAGCAGGGCGATGACGGCGCGGACTTCCCCTTTGCCGGCCTTTCTGGTCGCCTGTCTTGGCATTGCCCTTTTCTCGGTGATGGATGGGGTGATGAAAAGCCTCGTCCTCGCCATTGGGGCCTATAACGCCATGTTCTGGCGGCAGATTATCAGCCTGGGTCTGGGTGGCATCGGCATGGCGGCGACGCGCACGGCCTGGCCTGCACCTCCTGTGCTGCGGTTGCACGCGCTACGCGGCTGCATTGGCGGGCTGATGGCATTCACCTTTTTCTGGGGGATCGCGCGCGTGCCGCTGGCCGAGGGCATTGCATTGAGTTTCATCGCGCCGCTGATCACCCTTTATCTGGCCGCCGTCATGCTGAAAGAACGGATCAGCCGCCAGTCCATCCTCGCTTCGCTGCTGGGGCTGGCAGGCGTGGTTGTCATTGCGGTGGCGCGGTTGGGGGAGGGAACAGGCGGCGCCGATGCGTTGTGGGGCATGGCCTCCATCTTTCTGTCGGCTGTGCTCTACGCCTATAATCTGATCTTGCAGCGGCAACAGGCGCAGTTGGCAGGGCCGGTTGAAGTTGCATTCTTTATGAGCGTGTTTTCTTTGGCGATACTGGCGCTGGCAGCGCCTTGGCTCGCGGTTTGGCCCGCTATGGTCCATCTCCCAGCGATGACGGCCGCTGCCATCTTGTCATTCGTCTCGCTGATGCTGCTGGCCTGGGCCTATCGCCGCGCGGAAGCGCAAATCCTTGTGCCGGTTGAGTATACGGCGTTTCTCTGGGCGGCCTTGGTAGGCTGGTGGGCCTTTGGCGAGCCGATCACGCCGCCGACAATTGCGGGCACGCTGCTGATCGTCGCTGGCTGCCTGATTGCCGCGCGGCAGCGGCCCGACCATGTCGAGACCACTGCTGTCTGACGCAGATTAGAATCCGACCTTCTTCGCGCGCTCAAGCCCGGCGCGAATGATGTTCTTCGCATCCTCGGCATTGCCCCAGCCGGAAATCTTAGCCCATTTTCCGGGTTCCAGATCCTTATAGTGCGTAAAGAAATGCTCGATCTGCTGGGTCACGATCGGCGGCAAATCATCATGGCCGGCGACTTCGCTATAATAAGGGAAGGTACTGTCGAGCGGCACGGTGACAAGCTTTTCATCCCCGCCGCCATCATCTTCCATCAGCAATACGCCGACCGGACGCACCTTGATAACGGCCCCCGGCATGATTGGCGACCGGGTGATCACGAGGGCGTCGAGTGGATCACCATCATCGCCCAGTGTATGGGGGATAAAGCCGTAATTGGCCGGATAACGCATCGGCGTATGCAGGATGCGATCCACATAAAGCGCGCCAGACGCTTTATCGAACTCATACTTCACAGGCTCTCCGCCGATCGGCACTTCGATCAGCACGTTGAGCGTCTCAGGCGGATTGTCCCCCGCTGGGATCAGATCGATTCTCATGATGCCGCGCGCTTAGCCTCATTGTGCAGCGCGGCAAAGCCTGAAGCGCCATAAATACTGCGCTTTCCTAATTTCGGTTTAGTGGCATCCGCTAATCGCGGGGCATGAGTAAGCGATCAAGGCTCGTTTCTCCCGGCTTGATCTTCTCAAGCCGGGGATAGCGGTGGCCGCCGTTCCATTGAATCGGCACCTCGCGGACCTGCCGCCCCGTCCGAATGATGAGGCGAATCGGATCCTTACTTCCCTCGGCTTGGGCAACGGCATCGCGCAAAGCGTCTTGTGAGAATGTTCGGCCATTTACGGCCAGAATTTCTCCCGCCGTTGTCAGGCCCGCCTTGAAGGCGGGCCCATCCCATAAGACCGACGTCAAATGTCCGTTATTCGTTGTGGCTAGGCCAAGCGAATAAGTTAGATTTACTTCACCGTTCCGCTTTTCGGCGTCGCGGAAAAACGGCGTGGCCTCTCGCGCATAGACGAGCTGATAGCCGCCCAAGGTGAGGCCCGCCAATGGTGCGCGCGGCGATTTGCCGCGGAGCCGATCTTTTAACAGGCCTGCCCAGTCAAAAGGTGCGATCGCATTCAGCGTGGTCGCGACATCGTCAAAACTGAAGCCGCGTTCCTGCCATTGACCGGAGGGGCCTGCAAAGAAGATCTTCGCAAAATCATCCATGCCCTTTGAGCCGCGCGAGCGTGCTCGCAGGGTCGAATCGATCTCGAGCCAGATGAGAAGGCCCTCATTGTAGTAATCTTCGCTGCGCTGATAGCTCGTCCAGCCTTTGGGCCGCCGAGCGGTGATGATGGGATCGCGCGTGGTGTCAAAAACGTCTCGCCAATCGCGCGCGCGGCGTACGTCTTGCGCGGCGGCGATGCTTGCCAAAGCGTCCAAGGTCTCCTGTTTGCTGAACAGGCCGGCGCGGGCCCCTAAGACATAGCCCCAAAACTGATCCTGCCCTTCATAGGCCCAGAGCAAATCATTTTCGAGCGGGGTTCGGAAATCCGGAACGATCTGCCCATTGGGACGGCGATATTTGCCCACCCAGGCATGCGCAAATTCATGCGCCAGAAGGTTGCGGCGGCCCGGCCCATTTGACCATTCGGTGAAATATTCGGGATTGACCGAATTTTCGGAAGATCGGTGATGCTCTAGCCCGATGCCGCCCAATTGGTCGGTCAAGGCGACCAAAAAATCATAACGATCAAAGGGAACCATGCCAAACAGCTTGGTGGCCTGCACCACCAGTTGGCGATGAACCTCAATCTGCGCCGGCGTTGCTTCCAGATATTTGGCGTCATCGGCAAAGAGGTTCAGCGTGACATTGTTGGTCAGCGCCTCGCTGCGGGCGTGGCGGCCGGCAAAGACCGGCGAGTCAACCAGCGTCTCATAATCAACGGTTTGATACCGCACGGTGTTACCGGCTGCCGATAGTGGACGCAGCGCGGTGGCGGCCTGCCAGCCAATGGGGTAGGTGAGGCTTGCAGCCACGGGGATGCGCCGGGTGTGCCAGCCGGCCGGGTAGAGCGACACGGATTGCCATTGCAGGTTGATGATATCGGGCGTCACGACCACTCGTCCCTGATCGGGTTCGGTCGCGGACAGGAATTTGAAGCTGACCTCCAACTCGTGACAATCGGCAGGTACGTCGACATGGAAGGCAAAAACATCTTCTGCGTCGCGCTTCCAGTCGATCGTCTGTCCATTGGCCTTGATGACAAGCCCCGCCAGCTTTTCAATCTGGCCGCGCGCGGCGTGGTTGCCGGGCAGCCATTTGGGGAGCAGCAGAACCATTGGCCCAGGCGCTGCAACCGGGATTGTCTGCCGGACATTGAAGATCCCCTGGTTGGTATCGGTCGCGTCGACCTGAAGCTGCATGGTGCCGGGAAAGGCGGCGTCGCGCGCTTCGGGAATCGCCTGGGCAAACAGGCTTGTCGAAATCAGGCTGAAGGCTGCGGCGAAAACGCGAAGTTTCATGAGTTCCTCGATATTTGGTTGCGCGCCTCATGCAAGGATTTGCGTGGACGGTCCAGTGGCTATAGGGGGCGCTCTTATGGCGAAGATTGAAACGCCCCGGCCGGTCCGAGGCACGCAGGATATGATGGGCGACAGCGCCGACCGCTTTGCAACCGTGGTTGCGGGGTTTGAACGGGTGCGCAAGCTCTATGGCTTTCGACGGGTTGAGGTGCCGGTTATCGAACCGACCGCCGTCTTCGCCCGCTCGCTGGGCGAGACGACCGACGTCGTTTCCAAGGAAATGTACAGCTTTGAGGATCGGGGCGGAGAATCGATAACCCTGCGGCCGGAGTTCACGGCCGGCCTGTGTCGCGCCTTTCTGACAGAGGGCTGGCAGCAGCATGTGCCGCTTAAACTTGCCACGCACGGCCCCTTGTTCCGTTATGAGCGCCCGCAAAAGGGGCGGTATCGCCAGTTTCATCAGATCGACGCGGAAATCATTGGCGCGGCCGAACCGGCGGCCGATGTGGAACTGCTGGTTTTTGCCGATCAATTGCTGCGCGAGCTTGGCATTGCCGATGGCGTAACGCTGCACTTGAACACGCTGGGCGATGGCGGAACGCGGGCGGCGTGGCGCGCGGCGCTGATTGAATATTTTTCCGATCATCGTGCCCAATTGTCGGAAGATAGTCAGGAGCGGCTGGAAAAGAACCCGCTGCGCATTCTTGACAGCAAGGACCCGCGCGACCGCCCGCTGGCCGATGCGGCGCCCGATATCGACACCTATATTACCGATGAAGCGCGCGACTTTTTTGGCAGCGTGACGGAAGGGCTTCAGGCGGCCGGCGTTGCCTGGCAGCGCGACAGCCGGCTGGTGCGCGGGCTGGATTATTACCGGCATACGGCCTTTGAATTCGTGACCGACCAGCTTGGAGCGCAGGGCACTGTGTTGGGCGGCGGACGCTATGACGGCCTGATTGAAAGCTTGGGCGGCGCAGCGACCCCGGCGGTGGGCTGGGCGGCGGGTATTGAGCGGCTGGCCATGCTGCTGGACGCGCCCGATGTGCCGCGCATTGATGTGGCGCTGATCCCCATGGGCGCTGCCGCGGAACAGGCCTGTATTGGGGCTCAGGCCGAATTGCGCCGCGCGGGCATCGCCTGCGACATGGCGTTTCGCGGCAATATGAAAAAGCGTATGCAAAAGGCCAATGATTGGGGCGCGCGCTTTGCGGTGCTGATCGGCGAGGATGAATTGGCCAAGGGTATAGCCAGCGTTAAAGACTTGGCCTCGGGCTCCCAAGAGGAAGTGGCGTTGACGGGCCTTGTGGCCGCGCTTGCCCGATGACGGTGATTTCTGCCGACCGGCTGGCGGCCATATTGGGGCGCCGCGACGAACTTCAAGCGCAGCTGGCCTCGGGTGACCTGCCGCCGGATCGCTTTGTGGCCCTGTCCAAGGAATATGCCGAGGTTGAACCTGTGGCCGAGGCGGCCGCCGCGCTCCAGAAACTGCGGGATGAGCGGGTAGGCTTGCAGGCCATGCTGGACGACCCGGATATGCGCGACATGGCCGAGGAAGAGCTGGAGGCGATCAAGGATCGGCTGGCCGAGGCAGAGCGCGACATGGCGATCCGCCTTTTGCCCAAGGATGCAGCGGATGAACGCTCGGCCATGCTGGAAGTGCGCGCCGGGACCGGGGGCGATGAAGCGGCGTTGTTCGCCGGCGATCTGTTCCGTATGTACCAGCGCTATGCCGAAAGCCAGGGCTGGAAGGTGGAGCTGATTTCCGCCAGCGAGTCGGAAGTGGGCGGCTATAAGGAGGTGGTCGCCTCGATCACCGGGGCGGGCGTTTTCGCCAAACTGAAATATGAATCGGGCGTGCACCGCGTACAGCGGGTTCCGGCAACGGAAAGCGGCGGCCGCATCCATACATCGGCCGCGACGGTCGCCGTGCTGCCCGAAGCGGAAGAAGTAGACGTCCAGATTGAGGACAAGGACCTGAAGGTCGATATCTACCGTTCGTCAGGCGCTGGAGGGCAACACGTCAACACAACGGATTCGGCGATCCGCATCACCCATATCCCGACCGGGATTGTCGTGATCCAGCAGGACCAGCGCTCGCAGCACAAAAACCGGGCCAAAGCGATGCAGGTTCTGCGCACGCGTCTTTATGAGCGCGAACGTGAAATCCTTCATGCTGCCCGGTCGGGGGCGCGCAAATCCATGGTTGGATCGGGCGACCGGTCCGAGCGCATCCGCACCTATAATTTCCCGCAGGGGCGTGTGACCGATCATCGCATCAACCTGACGCTGCACCGCCTGCCCGAAATCCTGATGGGACAGCTGGATGAACTGGTCAGCGCGTTGATCACGGCGGATCAGGCTGAGCGGCTGGCGGGACTTGATGACGCTGCGTGATGTTACGTGACGCGATCTCCGCTGCTGCGGTGCGGCTTGCAGATGTGAGCGAGACGCCGCGGCTGGATGCGGAATTGCTCGCTGCTCATCTTCTGGGGGTCGAGCGGGAAGAACTTCTTTTGTGGCATCTCGGCAAGCCGGTGCCAGACGGGTGGGAGAGAGCTATTCGGCGGCGGTTAGAGTCAGAACCCCTTGCCTATATTACGGGCGTTCGAGACTTTTGGACTTTGCGCCTTTTCGTCGCCCCGGGCGTCCTTATCCCCCGTCCGGATAGTGAAACGCTGATCGAGGCAGCGCTTGAGTTTTTTCATGCTAGCTCGGGGCCGTTTTCGGTTTTGGACTTGGGGACAGGGTCGGGTGCACTCCTGCTTTCGGCGCTTTCAGAATGGCCATCGGCAAATGGACTGGGGATTGATTGCTCCGCCACCGCGCTTGAGATCGCCGCGACCAATGCACGCGCAAATGGCTTGGACGGACGCGCCCAATTTCGGCAGGGTAATTGGGCGTCCGGCATAGCGGACCGGTTTGATCTTATCCTTTGCAATCCTCCTTATATCGCTGACGATTATTCCCTGATGAAAGATGTCGCGGCGTATGAGCCTGCATCCGCCCTGTTTGCGGGGCGAGATGGTCTCGATGCGTATCGATGTCTTGCGCCGCAGATAGCGGCCCGCTTAACGCCGCATGGCTGTGCCTGTGTCGAAATCGGCTATGATCAGGCTGCGGCGGCGCACCAATTGTTTGAAGCCGCTGGACTAAGGGGTGAGATCCGCCTCGATCTGGCAGGAAGACCGCGCTGTCTTGTATTAACCCAGCGGATATAAATTCACTTGGTTTTGGTGGGATCTGTGCTAGGGCGGGTAACGAAAGGCGATGCGCCGTTTGCGGGGAAGCGTGAAACCGCGCCGCTGATCTCATCCAGTTCCGGGCTGATCTCATATCGGCTTGGCTGATGGAGCAGGCCTTAGGCTGTTCCATGATGAAGGGTTTTCCGTACCGACGGAAATGGGCACAACCCCTTGAAGTTAAGGATTGGATCACTTGCTTAACAATCGTCAGTCGAACCGCCGACGTGGACGCGGTCGTGGATCGCAAGGCAATAACGGCCGTCAGGATAATGGAAGCCGGATTGACAATCGGGCGCGGGGCAATGCCCCGCAACTGCTCGAAAAGTATAAGAACCTTGCGCGCGAAGCGCAGCTTCAGGGTGATCGCGTTCTGACGGAATATTACCTGCAGTTTGCAGATCATTATTTTCGTATCGTTGCTGAAAACCGCGCGCGCTTTGAAGAAAGCCGCCAGCCGCGCCGTGACGAATGGCAGAATGATGATGGCTTTGATTCAGATGTCGGGGATGAGGCATCCGCTGACGGCATTGACACTGCGGAAGCTAACTCGGACCTTCGTGCCTCCCGTCAGCGTCGGGAGCAGCGGCCAAATCGCTTCCGTACGCCTGAGGCCACTGGTCCGGCCGCTGACAGCGCTCCTGTAATTGAGCCGACGATGATCGACGCGACGATTTTGCCGCCTGCGCTCGGCGTATCGGCTGACCCTGTTCTCAATCTTGATGAAGAGCCTGCGCCTGTGCGCCGCCGTGGTCGGCCTCGGCGCGTTGCCAGTCAAACGGAAACAGAGGCTGCCGAATAGAGTATTCGGCTTATAAGTATCGTTTTGAAGGGCGCGCCAAAGAGAATTTGGCGGCCCTTTCTTTTTGGGGTGGCGATCGAGTGACACAAACGTGACATTCATGCGTCAATGCAGGTACAATACGATGACGATTTGATGTCATAAATATGTCATTTCAATTTGATAGAGCCTGATCATCATCAAGGGGGCATCTTATGTCGCGCAAGTTTTTGGCCAATCTGATCTCCACAACCATCCTGACGGTGGCTTTCGCGCCGGCCGCGCTTGCGCAAGAAGCGGGGTCGGCAGCTAGGGAACCTGCGGCGAGTGCGGCCGAAGTTGACGCGTTGCAGAAGCAGGTTGAGCTGCTCCAGGCCCAGTTGGACGCGCTGAAAAGGCAGATGCCCAAGGCAATTCCAAGCTGGAAGGGCGCGCCGCAACTTTCCGACCAAGAGGGCTGGTCGTTCAAGCCGCGTGGGCGCTTGCAATTCGATACCGGTTATGTTGCAGAACCTGGGGCCTATGAAGGTACACGCAACCTTGGTTTTAATAGCCGCGTCCGCCGTGTCCGCCTAGGTGCGGAAGGAACGATCCCCGGCGGGTTTGGCTATAAGGTTGAAGCTGATTTTGCTAACAGCAATGTTGGTTTTGGCGATGCTTTGGTGAGCTGGATGTCCAAAAGGAAGGACATTCAAGTTCGAGCCGGCAACTTTGAGACGCTGAACGGGCTAGAGCAAATCAGCAGCTCTAACGTTATCTCGTTCCTCGAACGGACCCAAATGAACGATGCATTTCTCAACACGCGCCGATTGGGTGCTGCCGTCGCGTTGACGGATAAAGATGAGAGCTATCGCGTCGAGGCTGGCCTTTTTGCTGGCCATTCCATCGATAGTTCATTCGACAATGATGGCTGGATTGGCGCTGTTCGCGCTGTCTATGCACCGAAGATTGGCAAAGGGCGGCTTCATCTTGGGTTGAACTATCAGCATCGTGATTTTCAGAGCAATAACGGTGCGACCGCGAGTGCCTCGGTCAATGCGCCGTCTGTAAACCAACTTGCCCGCTATCGGGCACGACCCTTTACCCAGCTGACAGATGTTCGTTTCATTGATACAGGCAGCTTTGCAGCTAAGGGTGACGATATCATTGGGGTTGAGGCATCTGCGATTTTCCCGAGCCTCTATGTCACCGGCGAAGCTCAATGGGTGAAAACGCGGACCTATCGCCCGGGTGACATGCTCTCGGGGCTTGACGCCTTTCCGGGTACATCGCAGGTAACTCCGCAATCCGACCCTGGCTTTTTCGGGGGCTATGCGGAAGTTGGTTATTTTCTGACCGGTGAAACCCGGGGCTATTCTGGCAATGTGTGGGGCCGCACCAAAGTGCTCAAGCCATTGTCGAAAGGCGGCATGGGCGCATGGCAAGTGGCAGCGCGCGTCGATTATCTTGACCTTGGTTCCAAAACCCTTCTTTCCGCTCCGACCAATAACTTCACAACCGGCGCCTCCACCCTCGCTGCCGAAACCGTCCGGCTGGGTCGAGGGGGAACCCAAACCGGGCTTCTTTTTGGGGTGAACTGGTACCCGTCAGATTATGCGCGGATTATGGTCAATTATATCCGGATCAATGTCGACAGCGGGCCTCTTGCTGCGCTTGTAGAGCCCAGCAATTCTGCTCCCGTAAGCCAGCGCAGCTATTCAGCCGATGCTTTCGCTGTTCGGACGCAGATCGACTTCTAATCAAGCAATAGGTTGCGCCAGGCGCGTTACGCGCGTTCTGGCGGCAATTCACGAGGTCGGAAGTCGTCATCCAATGCGACGAAGGTGAAGACGCCGGTTGTCACCTTTACGTGATCCTCGCCGCGGTTCCGTTCGGCGATGACATCCAGTCGGATTGCGATCGACGTCCGCCCGCGGCGCTCAACCGACGCATAGATCGAAATGAGGTCGCCCAGCAGGATCGGAGCGATGAACTGCATCGCTTCGATCGCGACTGTTGCGCAACGTCCGCCCGCCAGTCGGCCAGCGGCGATGCCTCCTGCACGATCCATCATCGCCAGCACCCAGCCGCCGAAGATGTGGCCGTTCATATTAATGTCAGCAGGTTCCGGCAGAACCCGGAGGACTGGCGAAAGAAGCGCGTCTGTCATTCGTCATGATCCAATGGGTCGCGTATCGAATCGTCATGCCCTGAGCCCGAGGAAAGAAACACAAGCCCCATCAGCGCTGATGCAAGCAAGACCGATGCGAAGACCCCCGCCGAAGTAGCGATCATCATATGAATGGGAACGCTCCCGATCAGCCATCGCAGAAAAAAAAGACACCCAATGGTCGCCCCCAAAGAGGCAAAAACCATCCATGCCATCAACCGCCGGTAGCGGCGCCAAGCAAAGGCGGCATAATCTGGATCGTCGAGCGAAGATTTAGGTGGTTCCATTGCTTCCATTTGGGCCGGAATCGTGGGAGCATCAAGTCGTGCGGCGAAAAAGACTCGATGCCGCCGCATGGAAGGAGAGCTTTCATGACGATAAGGGCGATCCTGCAGATCAAAGGGCAGGAGATTATTTCCATCGATGCGGGAGCTTTTGTCTCGGACGCAATCGTGCTGCTCGCCGAGAAGCGTATTGGCGCCCTGCCTGTTCTGGCGGGGAACCAGGTCGTCGGCATTTTTTCGGAGCGGGACGTGATCTATTCGCTGGCAAGCGGCGGGCTAGAGACGGTTGGCAAAACTGTAGAAGAGGTCATGACAGCTCCGGCGGTGACGGTGGAGCCTGAGATGCCAGTCCTGTCGGCGCTCTCGCTGATGACTCAGCGACGGATAAGGCACCTGCCTGTTGAAGAGTGTGGGCGCCTTATCGGTTTTGTGTCGATTGGGGATCTCGTCAAATATCGGATTGAGCGGATCGAATCTGAAGCTTCAGCGCTTCGAGCGTACATCGCGAGCTGAGCTTGCACTTTGATCGCTTTAAAGTTTGAGGAAGAATGGATCGATTCGACGCGAGACTTTTCGCGCAAACCACGCGCCGCTAGCCAAGATATCGGGCCAGTCACGCGCCGTCAGTATCCGTGGGCTATCCCTACCATCCTCCCAAAATACTGCGCGCCGCGTGTTGGATGATAGGACGTTCGGCATGCGAGACGCCATGATGGTCTGGATCAGATGCTCATCGGCGCAGACGGTCGCAAATAGACGTCCACTCCAACGGGCCCGAACCAGTTCGGGGACGATGAATTCGCATGCTTCGCGCGTCAAAGACCACCATTGGCTCCCCTTGTGCCAGGGTCCCCATGGCTCGCTTGCCCGGGCAGGCAGCTTAGAGCTAATTCGATCCATCAACACTTTTAGGCGCCAATGATATAACGTCATGTGAGGCGCGCGGGCAAAACGCGAATCGAGCCAGAAGCGGTTCATCCGTTCACTTTGGATCAGGGGCTCGGCTTCGAGCTGGCATTTACCATCCCATTGGCTGAGCCTCGCAGACTTCCCGAGCACAGGCCAGTCCGAACCGCTGATAAGATGTGCGAGATCAAAATGTTCTTTAAGCGCTTCCCTTATAAGTAATGTGGTAGCGCAGACCATGCTCGCATGCGCCCAGTATACGGGGATTGGCCGACTAATAAGCCGGACATTTGGCAGGCCTCTGAGAAAACGACCCTTCGTTTCACGCCACAATTGGCTTTTGGCATCGATATGAACAACCGCCTTATCCTGGGAGCCAGGTTGCAGCAGGCGCTCAATGAGGGCCTTGAGTTGCAGCTCATCCTCGTGGGCGAGGATGAGAAAACATTCGACCGGATCAGACGGCACGATTGGAAACCGTCAACTTGGCGTGCGACGCGATCTGGCGGATAATGCCAGCTGCAGGATGGCTGAGAGCGAAAGCCGCAATCAGCCAGCAGAAAAAGCCGAGCAGCGTTACAGATGCCAGCTGCCCGCTGCCATCAAGATTTACGTCGAGTACAAGACTGAGTGCGGCTGGAGAAATCGCCGCGAGGCTCAGCACGAAGGCGTGCAAGTAAATCTTGGACAGGCATGACCAGCTTAACCCCGCAATCCGCGATAGTTGCGGCGCATGAATTCCGAACCAGATAAATCCAAAGAGGAGCCGCATTGCGGCTGCCGCCGTAACGCTGAACCAAGCACCGAGCCCGATCAATGCTATGGAAAGCGCGGAGTCTAAGAGGGACCGCCAGACTATCGGACGAGTCTGGCCAAGCAAAAGAGGTAACTCAACGTGGAGCGGGAGCGAAACAAAGAACATCTGGGAGAGGGCCAGCCAGCGAAGAACCGGCGCAGCGGCGCGCCATTGATCTCCAAAAAGAAGAAATACAATCGGTTCAGCCAAAATTGCGACGCTAGCCAAGGCCGGCCAGGAGAGCGCGCAATAGCCCGAAACAATCCGTTCGTAGAGCGGGGGTAGGGGCGCCCCCCGCGCGCGGGCCTGGGCTAAAGCAGCGTATAAAGCGCCGCCGGCGGCATTGGATAAAAGGGTTCGAAGTGTGACGGTAAGCCCCTCCGCTCGGGCAAAAAGACCGACTGCTATCTGCCCAAGTTGATGGCCAATGATGAGGCTTGGGAGGCGATCTGAGGCCATCCAAAGGGCATTCATCAACGTTGTGGCCTGACCGTAGCGTATGATTTTGCGCTGAGCGAAGCTCCAACGGGGGCTTATCCATACCCCTCCCGTCACAGACTGCGCGATCAGCATCCGGCTTAGCTGTTGGCAAAACAGGCCGCTGACCAAAGCGCCAGCGCCCCATTCTTGGTGTGCGAGCAGGATCGAGGTGGCGATGTTGACAAGGAGGCAGCCTGTTTCGACTGCGGCAATTGCCTTAAAATTCATTTTGCGCTGGAGAAGAACGAGGGGCGCAAGCGTCATCGGAGTGAAGAGCGACGCTGTGCCGAGTATGGCGATATAGGTGGCAATGGCCGGCATATTCAGAAGCTGGCCAAGCGGCCAAGCGATGAAATAGCAGATCAAAGCTGCCAACCCAGCGAGCATTAACGAGAGGGCTAGAGCACCAGACAGGTCTCGTCGTCGCAAGCGTGTTAAGCCGACAAGATGGCGCGTCAGACCAAAATCTTGAAAGCTGGTGATGATCGCGGTTGTCGCCGTTGCCGCGGAAAAAAGGCCAAGATCCGCAGGCGTGATGAAATGGCGCGCCAGGTAAATGCTGGCGGCGAATTGGGCAACGAATGCAGCATATTGTGCCCCCAAAGCCCATGATACCGCTGTCTTTACCCGCATCAGGCGCGCCATTTGTTGAACAAAGCAGCCGCGAGTTGCTGTGCTGCCCCCCAATGTCCTGCGCGGCCAAGGCGCGCCGCCGCACGGGAGAGCGCCGCCATCTTGAGGTCGCTAAGCGGCGTCTCTGCAATGTAATCAAGGAGGAGGGGCAGGCCGTCATTTGCCAAAGCGTCGGGCGACCACAAGATCGATTGAGCAACCCGGGCCCTGATGCTGGCGGCAAGCCCTGGAATTCGCGTCACAGACTCGAGCTCGGTAATATCTGGCATATGAGCAAGGCCACCGAGAGGGTCCGGGGCGCCTCTCCCAATATAATTGTTGAAGAGGATTGCGATTGTTGCGTTGATTGTCTGCTCCACCAAATGGCGTTGGCTGACTTGGCCGGGGTAGATTCGGTAATCGACCAGATAATCAGGCAGGTTCGCGAACTGGCCACGCGGCGCGAGGCGGAGCCATAGGTCCAGATCTTCGCAATGCCGAAATGCAGCGCGATAGCCGCCTACAGCGCGGACGGCCGCCGCCTGATAGATGACGCTATTATGGGCGAATGATGCGCTTTTTCCGAAACTCGCGACGATGGCGTCATGCGCCAGCGGCCTAAACACCTTTTTGGGAAGGGGGGCTCCGTCGTAATCGATCAGCCTTATCTGCGTTCCCAAAACAATTGTCTCGGGTTTCGCCTTCATATACGCCATCTGACGCGCAAACCGATCGGGATGAGCCACATCGTCCCCATCCATCCGGGCAATCAACGGTGCGCTGGCCTTCGCCAACATGCGATTGAGCGCCGCAACAAGGCCGCGATTCGGCTGATGAGCGGCGATGATCCGCGAATCGTCAACAGCATGCCGCGAAATAATCGCTGCGCTCTCATCGGTTGAACCATCATCCATAATGAGCAGTTCAAAAGCGCCAAAGCTCTGCTGACGTACGCTCCAAATTGCCTGATCGAGATGGGCTCCATTGTTATAGACGCTCATAATGACCGAGAGCGGCGGTCGCCGAACGCTTCCAGCCATCCGATTCTCAAGCGATTCGAGAGGAAGGCGCGGTGAAGTGCCCCCTAGAATCGGCTTAACTTCGTTAAATGACCGAGGGTCCACTCCAGCTCCATCGCGCTATGACCCAATGGCCAATTGATGCAGACATAATGCGCAATCAGATAAGAAAGACTTACCGAGGCGCAGTTTGCCGTGGAACAAGAGGGCTTAGCGGGGCGCAAGTGATCCGGAACAATGTGATCGAGGCCATCGGGCTGAAAAAAATTTGAAATAAAATTGCAGAAGGGTGTTGACGGCTCAGGGAGTCGACCGTAGATGAGCCCTCGTCGCGGCGATGACCGGTTCCGGTTCTTCTGCCGCTTCCGCAACAGACTAGGCAACGGGGACCCCCCGCTCAAGTGGGGAGGGACAGGTTGTCGGGCCTTTTGCGCTCTTTGACATTGTTGATTTAGATGAAGGGACATGTGGGCGGCGGCCCCGGGTCTGGCAGCTTCAAGGTGTCAGGTGCTCGGGTAACCAATTCAAGCCGTTCCATTAAACATGTCCTATCACGTATCCATTACGTAATAGATTTGTGCAGGAACGGCTCCTTGAAATGAGCGGTTCGCTTGAGGGATATTCCACCTTTTAGCGGATCGGACATCAAACTTGAGAGTTTGATCCTGGCTCAGAACGAACGCTGGCGGCATGCCTAACACATGCAAGTCGAACGAGACCTTCGGGTCTAGTGGCGCACGGGTGCGTAACGCGTGGGAATCTGCCCTTGGGTTCGGAATAACTCAGAGAAATTTGAGCTAATACCGGATGATGACGTAAGTCCAAAGATTTATCGCCCAAGGATGAGCCCGCGTAAGATTAGCTTGTTGGTGGGGTAATGGCCTACCAAGGCGACGATCTTTAGCTGGTCTGAGAGGATGATCAGCCACACTGGGACTGAGACACGGCCCAGACTCCTACGGGAGGCAGCAGTGGGGAATATTGGACAATGGGCGAAAGCCTGATCCAGCAATGCCGCGTGAGTGATGAAGGCCTTAGGGTTGTAAAGCTCTTTTACCCGGGATGATAATGACAGTACCGGGAGAATAAGCTCCGGCTAACTCCGTGCCAGCAGCCGCGGTAATACGGAGGGAGCTAGCGTTGTTCGGAATCACTGGGCGTAAAGCGTGCGTAGGCGGTGACTCAAGTCAGAGGTGAAAGCCTGGAGCTCAACTCCAGAACTGCCTTTGAAACTAGGTCGCTAGAACATCGGAGAGGTGAGTGGAATTCCGAGTGTAGAGGTGAAATTCGTAGATATTCGGAAGAACACCAGTGGCGAAGGCGGCTCACTGGTCCGGTACTGACGCTGAGGTGCGAAAGCGTGGGGAGCAAACAGGATTAGATACCCTGGTAGTCCACGCCGTAAACGATGATTACTCGTTTTCAGCGATATACAGTTGGAGACTAAGCGAAAGTGATAAGTAATCCACCTGGGGAGTACGATCGCAAGGTTGAAACTCAAAGGAATTGACGGGGGCCCGCACAAGCGGTGGAGCATGTGGTTTAATTCGAAGCAACGCGCAGAACCTTACCAGCGTTTGACATCCTGATCGCGGATAGTGGAGACACTTTCCTTCAGTTCGGCTGGATCAGTGACAGGTGCTGCATGGCTGTCGTCAGCTCGTGTCGTGAGATGTTGGGTTAAGTCCCGCAACGAG